>Ga0233429_1000587_pt1 | contig 55748 bp, 50 predicted proteins | sample SI_118_April2016_3_FD_179879 | JGI IMG/M metagenome (GOLD analysis project Ga0233429, IMG submission 179879) | Seawater microbial communities from Saanich Inlet, British Columbia, Canada - SI_118_April2016_135_MG | ecosystem: Environmental > Aquatic > Marine > Inlet | place: Canada: British...
GTCAAATTGACGACTTGGTTTGCTTCAATACCACTGGTCCGAGGATAAACTGAATACGGTCCGATACCGGTGAGATCATCTATTTCAAAAGCCTGAATTTCACCTTCGTTAGAAACCGCGACTTTGGTCTTCACCCGATGGTCGCGGGCATGGATGTCGCTGGTAAAGGATTCCAAGCGATCGGCGATAAACTTAACTGGTCGCTTGAGCATATAAGCGAGAGCCACCGTGGCATATTCATCCGGATAGGAATGCACTTTGATGCCGTACGAGCCGCCGACATCTTTGCAGATCACGCGGACTTTGTGCTCCTCAATATTGAGATGCTTAGCAAACAGGCTTTGCATCATATGCGGGGCCTGGGTTGAATGATAAATCGTCAGCTGGTCCTCGCCCGGATTATAATCGGCGACGATGCCCCGGGTCTCGAGACAGACACCGGTATGGCGGTTAGAGATATAGGTCTCCTCAATGACGTGATCGGCATTGGCAAAAGCGGTATCAACATCACCGGCATCCAAATCCCGCTGCCAGGCGAGATTATCACCGAGCTCGGGATGAATGAGCGGCGTTTCTGGATCAAGCGCCGTCTCCATATCGGCAACGACCGGCAGTTCTTTCCACTCAATGTCAATCAACTCAATCGCATCTTCGGCTTGAGCGCGTGTGTTGGCGACAACGGCCACCACAGGCTCGCCCTGCCAGGACGCTTTCTTGACCGCCAAAGCATGCTGCGGCGCTGATTTAAGGCCTTCCAAATGGGTTAATACCCCAACCCAGGGGGAGCAAACCTCTGCCATTTCTGGACCTGTAACAACGGCGACAACGCCCTCGCTCTCTTTTGCTTCAGAGACGTCAATGCTAACAATTTCCGCATGCGCATAGGTCGAGCGCAAAAAAGCGACATGGGTCAGGCGCGGCAATTTCACATCATCGGTAAACGTGCCCCGACCGGCGAGTAAACGTTTCGCATTCGGTCTTGGCACCGAGCGGCCGATATAGCTGTTGGGACGGTCGAGAACATGGTCTTTGATCATACTTTTAGTATCTGGCATATCTAAGCTCCCTTCCGTTCTTGAGCCACGGTTTCGATCGCATCAACAATGGCCTCGTAACCTGTGCAGCGGCAATAATTGCCAGATAAATATTCGCGAATTTCTTCCCGGCTCGGATCTGGGTTGGTTGCCAACAGCTCTGTCGTCGTCATCAACATGCCCGGGGTGCAAAACCCACATTGCAGCGCATTGCGCTCATGGAAGGCTTTTTGCAGATCATCAATCTTGCCGCTGTCGGACGCCCCTTCAATGGTTTCAACCTCGCCGCCATTCGCCTGGACAGCCAGCATCAGGCAGCCCCGGACAATCTCGCCGTTTACCCGAACAGTGCAGGCACCGCAGACGCCATGTTCACAGCCGATATGTGAGCCGGTGAGCTCCAATTCGTTACGTAGAAAATCAACCAGCGAGAGGCGTGGCTCAATCAGCTTAGAGACCTTCTCGCCATTGACGGTCAAAGCAACTGGAATTTGTTCAATTTCATTTGTCATTATTTTTTCCCTTAATTCCGAGCGCTAAGCGTGGTGAGCATGCGTTTGGTCAACTCTTTGGCGTAATGCATGCGAAGCGTTGCCGAGCAATGCAAATCGTCAAACGGCTCCAGATCATCTTCGAGCGCGCTTTGGGCCGCGAAAATACTTTCGTCATCAACCGATTTGCCTTCCATAGCACTCATGGCCTGCGTTGCAATCACCGGCGTGCCGCCAACCGCAAAGAACGCCAATCGCAGATCGGAAAGCACATCACGATCAACTTTGGCATGGGCCGCGATACCGCACATTGCATAATCACCATGGCGTCTGGCCAATTCATCAAACGCTGAGCGATAGCCGGCGCTTATTTTTGGAATTTCAATCGCCGTTAAAATTTCACCATCACCTGCATCGGTCTCATAAAGCTCTTTGAAGAAATCTTTGGCCACCACTTTTCGAACGCCATTTTGTCCGGTGATTTCAATCTCACCATCAAGCGCACAAAGGCATGCCGGCAATTCAGCTGCTGGATCCGCCATCGCCACACTGCCGCCAAATGTACCACGATTGCGAATTGCCGGATGGGCTATCGATGGCATTGCTAGCGTGATCAGCGGTGCGTGGGAGGCGATGAGTTCCGAATTTTCAATCTCAACATGGCGGGTCAGCGCGCCGATGCGAAGGCGATCCCCTTCATCCGAAATGCCATTTAAATTATCGAGACCATTTATATCGATGACCAATGCCGGTGCCGAGAGCCGCATATTCATCGTTGGTATCAGACTTTGACCACCGGCCAAGATCGTTGCCTCGTCACCATACTCACTGAGCAGTCCAAGCACCTCTTCGACAGATGACGGCTTGGCATAGTTAAACGCCGCTGGTTTCAATTAGACCTCCCAATTTTATTTTATTATGACTAGGCAAAGATTGCTATTAATACTAAAGTGATCAAACGATCAATAAGGAAATGATTTTACGCGCCCTTAGATTTCTGTCAATGGTAGCAAGCTGCAATTTAGCAGGAAATTCGGGCGGATTTATTGAGTTGGAAAGTAACTTTAAAAGTGTCTCAATCTAAGAAATCGGTGAAGTCAAAAAAGCAAACCAAACGTAAGCGCTTAAGCCGTGAAGAGCGGGAAAAGCAAATTATATCCGAGGCTGTCCGCTATTTTTCCGAGGTTGGTTTCGGTGGCCAGACCCGGGAACTTGCCCGGCGCCTCGGCATTTCACAATCTCTGTTGTTTCGCTACTTCCCCACTAAAGACGACATCATCAAGCGCGTTTATGAAGAGGTCTATCTGAGCCGCTGGAAACCCGAATGGGAAACCCTGTTAAGCGATCGCAGCCGACCGTTATCGGATCGCCTCAATCAATTTTACCACGAATACACCGCCGCCATTTTTGAATTTGAATGGGTCCGCATCCTGGTCTTCTCTGGCATTAAAGGCGTCACGCTTTATCAGCAGTATATCGAATTGGTGCACGACAAGATTCTGGATAGAATTTGCACCGAGCTGAGAGCCACCCACAACCTACCCGACCCCGGCAAAGTGCCACTCACCGAAAGAGAGACCGATCTTGCGTGGAATTTTCACGGCGGTATTTTCTACATCGCCATTCGGAAGTTTATCTATGGATCTGAAACACGCGAAGACTTCACCGCAGCAATTGAAGATTCAATAAGTGTGTTTTTAGCTGGAGTGCCCTCTGTTTTTAAATCTATCCTCAAAAAATAACGCCCTCACAATCATGTTACCTTGACGACACCACATCCATAAGATTATGGTGTTCAGGTCTTATATAAGACCAATTAACGCATAACAAAATTATGGGTAATTATTTAATTTTATAGGTTTTTTAAAAACAGGGAGAACTCTTATGATGGGGACTAAATTAGCCCTTACCGGCATGGCTTTGGGTGCTGCGGCTTTAGCATTCCAACCAACTTCTGCTCAGGCAGAATGGCCAGAACGTCCGATTACTGTTGTTGTCATGTATGGTGCCGGTGGTGGTACGGATACGGTTATTCGTACACTCGTTGGTGAAATGGCCAAATCTACTGGCTGGAAAATCAACGTGATCAACAAGCCAGGTGCTGTCGGTGGTATTGCCACTAGATATGTCTCCGGCAAAAAGGCAGACGGCTACACACTGTTGGGCGCTGCTAACTACAACAAATATGCCAGCGTTATGGGTCACACCAAAACCCGCGCTTGGAGAGACTGGCAATATATGCAGGCCGCCAACTCACGTGGTAGCTGGTCTGTGCGTCCAGACTCAAAATTCAAAACCTTTGCCGACGTTATTGCTGCTGCTAAAGCGGCCCCAGGCAAGATCAGCATTTCAACTTCCGGTACCGGTGGCCTGTGGCATGAATTAGCTGCGGTTGTTGCTGTCTCTGCCGGTGTGACGCTGAAATATGTGCCTTACAAAGGCGGTAAAAATGCAACACTTGCCGGCTTGAACGGCGAAACCATGATTGCTGGCGGCGGTGTGCACGAGCATATCGAACATATCCGTGCTGGTAAGTTGCGTAATATCCAACAGACCGGTGCCGCAAACATTGATGCGGGCGGCGGAAAAATTATGCAATCCGTCGGTAACTTCCTGCCACAAATCAAAGGTCAGTTGCCTTTCTCCGGCATCTATAACCTGGCAATGCTTAAAGGTGTGAACAAATCCATCCAGGCAAAAGTTCAAAAGGCTTTTGTTGCGGCTGTAAAATCCAACACCTTTGCGAAAGTTGCGAAGAAAAAATTCTTCGAAATTGACATTCGTTTAGGCGCTCAGGCCAACCGTCGGGCAGCTCAAGTTGAAGTGCAGACAGCGGCTACTTTTGAAAAGCTAAAAATCAAAGGTGCACGTTCTCTTAAGCAACTCGGTTTGCCTTCACCGGCTAACTTTGATGCTTGGTGGGCTAAGAACGGCAAGTAATTCTATCACCTCGTGATAGTTTAAGTGTTGAAAATCGGGTGAGTTGCGGAAATCGTGACTCACCCTGATTTTTGACCAATAATATAAAAAGGATAATTGGGGAACTAGGCCAAGCAACATGGCAGAAGAAAAAAAATCCAGAATTGAAGCAGATATTGAAAGCCTTGAGAAAGGTATCTTCACCGGCGAAGAAGGTGGCGAGGAGCGCTCCTCACCGCGTAAAGACTTTATCGCTTCCATCGTCGTCGCATTGTTGGGCATATTTGCCATGATCCTGGCAGTTGATCTGGGCAAACCAGAGAGTCTCTATACAGCACCCGGTCTCCTACCTTTTGTGACCGGTGCCAGCCTTATCTTGATGGCCATTGGACTGTTCGTTAAAACCAAGCGCCGCTATGGGCTTGAAGAAATGCTAAAAAGCGATGGCCTCCAGGCAATTATAAATTATCTGGGGTATATTGAGTCCCGTCGGACACTCATGCTGATGGTGGTAATTTTTGTCTATGTCATGGTGTTGGGCCAAATGGACATGGATCTCCGTTTCAAAACAAGCTTTTATACATTCAGGTTTTCCGGTTTTGAGCTTGTCTCTATTCCGGTGATATTTTTTATTCTGCGGTTTTTCTGGCGCTCGACAATTCTCAATTGTTTTTTGGTCTCGACGGGTATTGTCGTCTTCCTGGCAGTCGTCTTCCGCGATGGCTTTCAAATTCTCCTACCAGGTTCAGGGTGAGGAGATAAAACATGTTTGAAATGCAAGAAATTCTCACCCAATTCGCAATTGCTTTCCAACCCTGGATGATCTGGGTCTGCCTGCTGGGCGTCACGCTTGGCATCCTTTGGGGCGCAATGCCTGGTCTCTCAACGACCATGGCGATGGCCCTCTTGATCGGTCTTTCGACCGGTATGACCCAACACGTCTCAGTCATGTTTATGCTCGGCGTTTATACCGGCAGTGTTTTTGGCGGCGCTATTTCTGCCGTTTTGATTAATATTCCGGGTACGCCCGATGCGGTACCGACAATGATGGAAGGCCATCAACTCGCCAAACGCGGTGAAGGCGGCTTGGCTCTTGGCACGGCAATCATGGGTTCCTTTATGGGCAACTGGATCGGCATCATTCTGCTGATCGCCTTTATCCCAGCCATTCTCTTTTTGGCGCTGCAATTTCGCTCTTGGGAAATGTTCCTGCTCTCCATGTGGGGCATCGCCATTTGCGGCTCGATGTCCGCCGGCGACAGCCCGATTAAGGGCTGGATTTCCGGCTGGATTGGCCTGTTGATTTCCTTCGTCGGTCTGGATGCCCTTCACGGCGTACCGCGCTTTACCTTTGGCGTGCGCATGCTCGAAGACGGGATCAGTTATATTCCACTGCTGATCGGTCTCTTTGGTCTAACCGAAATTTTAAAAGTCCTGCCGCAAAAAAGTCCACCCGGCATTCCGAGCGAAGTTGGCAGGATCATTCCACCAATGAAGAAGTTGTTGACCTATAGCAGAGCGGCTTTCCGCTCCGGTATCATCGGCACGATCATCGGCGCAATTCCCGGCGCGGGAGCAAACGTCGCGTCTTTCTTGTCCTATGACATTGGTCGCCGCCGCGCGAGCGAGGAAGAGCGCCAAAAATGGGGCAAGGGCTCCTATGAAGCAATTGTCTGCGCCGAAGTTGCCAATAACGCTAATATCGGTGGCTCCATGCTGCCGACGCTGACCCTGGGTATTCCGGGCAATGCAGCGGCGGCGGCAATCCTGGCAGCGCTTGAGATGAAAAACATTGTCGTTGGCCCCACGATTCAAACCGAAAACCCCGGCATCATTTATTTCATTTATATTGGCCTAATCATTGCCAATTTCCTGATGTATGGCATGGCGATTGCGCTGATCAAGCCTTGCGTCAAACTGTTCAGCCTGCCGCGTACGCTTCTCATGCCGCTGATCATCCCGATCTGCGTGATGGGCGCTTTTGCCGTCGCGCTGAATTATTTTGATGTTTATTTGATGTTTATTGCCGGTATCGTTGGCTACGTCCTGCACCGCTTCGGCTTCCCACTGGCACCTATGGTGCTGGCGGTCATCCTCGGCCCCCTCGCCGATGTAAACATGCGCCGCGCTTTGCTGGTTTTCGAAGACGACCATTGGTGGTCCATCCTCATCGATCGGCCCATCGGCACAGTCCTGGTGATCATCGTCATCTACACCTTCTATGACGGCATCTTCAAACGCGGTAAAGAATAGAATTACGTCTCGGTCAGGCGGGGCATAAGCTCGACGAAATTGCACGGCTTGAAGCGGTAGTCAAGTTGGTGGACGAGGATGTCGTCCCAAGCGTCTTTGCAGGCGCCGGGGGAGCCTGGCAGTGCGAATAAGTAGGTGCCGCCGGCAACGCCGGCAGTGGCTCGGGATTGAATGGTCGAAGTGCCGATTTTATCAAAGCTCAACATTCTGAATAGCTCGCCGAAGCCGGGGATGTCTTTCTCATAGACTTGCTGAAAGGCCTCGGGCGTAACATCGCGGCCGGTCACGCCGGTACCACCGGTTGAGATCACCACATCAACATCGCTTTTAGCAATCCATTCCTCAAGTTTGGCGACAATTGAGGGAATTTCATCTTTGATAATATCGCGCGCGGCCACGACATGCCCAGCGCCTTCGATGCGATCGACCAAAGTATCGCCCGATTTATCATCCGCCAGCGTGCGGCTGTCTGAAACCGTCAGAACAGCAATATTGACCGGCAGAAAATCCCGGTCGCCTGTAACTTTATTCATTATTTTTGACTTTCTTCGGCCACTTCAATATCGACGCTGCCCTCAGATTGATAGCCCGGCCATTTACCAGCTGCCACCGAATCAAGCGACGGTGTCGGGTTGTTAAAGCGCGCCTGATAAATCCAATAATTGGTCAACACGCGCTCAACAAATATCCTGGTTTCTTTGGATGGAATACTTTCGATAAAAAGCAGCGGGTCATTCTGGTGCTTAACTTTCCGCGTCCATTTATTGAGATTACCGGGACCGCCGTTCCAGGCCGTCACCATGCGAAAAATATCACCACCAACCCGCTTGTCCTTCATCAGAATATTGATGTATTTTTGCCCCAGAGACAAATTTGTTTCGGGATCAAATAAGGCATCTCGGTTGCGTTTAGAGCCTTTTAACTTTCGGTCTCTGGCGACAAAACTTGCAGTACGGGGCATCAATTGCATTAGCCCGCGCGCGCCGCGGTGACTTTTAGCCTTTGGATTGAAACCCGATTCCTGGCGGATAAGTGCCAGGACCAATGACCGATCAATAACCTCGCCGTCTTTGGTCGGCAGCGCTGGTGCCGGATAGGCCGTGCTATCAAACAGGCTTGAGCCGGAAGCTACCAGCATATTGCCGATCCGCATGGCAAGCGATGGCATATTAGCCCGGTCAGCCAAAGCCATCATAGCGCGGGCCAGTTCAGGCTTGGCGGTCGAAAACAACATTCTCAATTCACGCTCCGCCCGGCGATCTTCACCGATCTGCAACAAAGCGACAGCGCGTTGACCACCGGGAGCCTTGCTCAATTCCGATAAGGCTTCCTTGGCGAGCGGTGGCGGCGCCCAATTGTATTTAACCTCCAGCCCTAAAAGTCGGCGGGCCAAAATACCGTAAAAAGTCCGGGGATAGGACGACGCCTGGCCGAGATATTGATTGTAAAGACCGGGTTTCCGAATTTTGATACTTGCCCGGGCCGCCCAAAACGCCCCTGCCGTCACCAACCAGGGTGACGAATAGGCGGAGCTGGCAACAGCGGCAAAATGCTGTCTGGAGGTATCAAATTTGGCCAAACGCCAAGCTGCCAAAGCCGCAACCCAATGGGCTTCCGGCAGATACTTCCCGGACCGCTTAACGGCTGTATTGGCCCATTCATAGGCCCATTTATCTCGTCCATCGCCGTAATAGCCTGCCGCCAAGCGCGCTTTTGTCCGATCGAGCTCTACGGGGTGAAACAATTTGTTCACCCGCTTATTACGCACCAGTTTCTTATAGGATTTGGTCCAACCTTTGCGGAGGTAATAGCGCATCCGCTTGGCCAAGCCATAACGCTCCCGGCGCTCGGCCCGGTTAAGTTTCTTGCGAGGATTATAAATCGCATAACCAAGATTACGACCATCATGACCGGAGCCGTTATATTGCATACCAATTGGTGATTTGGGCAGCTTCCAATTCTTGGGCTTCCGCTTCATCGCCAATTTATAGAGACGGCGGGCCTGTGGATGATCGGCATATTTGTCGAGCCAGGCTTTTAATTCTTTATAGCGCGAGCGATATTTAGTCGGATGCAAATAGCGCTGCGCCAACACATGGCCCATTAAAATCTTATCATCCAACGTCTTGATAATTTTGTCAGCCGCCCGCCAATCGCCATCTGCCTGAAGATCAAAAATAACCCGGTAGCGACTACCATCAGTTTCAGACACGATGCCGGAAATATTGGCAGCATTTAAAAGCCGGGCTGATCCTGAAATCGCCGATTTTTGAAGATTTGCGGTTTCGAGTTTTGCTGAGCTGGAGGCAGCCTGAGCCGGGCTTCCGGCGATTACCAGGAGACTAAACGCAACAACCGCGCTACCCAATATCAAATTAGGCAGGCCCGTCACCCGTCGATCAATGAGGGAATTCAATGCCATAAAATTACTAACAAACCTCAACAGCCAGAATCAGTACCAATTATACATAAAAAGATGAACAAAACCTGCCTAAAGGGCACTTTCCATTCATCTTCTGATTTTTGCCTAAAATACGGGAACCCGGGCTTTCAAGCAATAGAACAATTATTTCACTTTAATTCTTACAAAAATCTTTAGGATAATTTTTGCTTAATTTCCAAAAGATCGCGCCACGCATCTCTTTTATGGGCCGGTGAGCGCAATAAATAGGCCGGATGATAAAGCGGCATTGCCTGGACCGGTCGAGACAATCCAGCGGTCGCATAGTCAAACCATTGGCCCCTGATCTTAGTGATGCCTTCTTTCATGCCGAGCAGGGTTTTTGATGCCGGACCACCCAGTAAAACAAGAATTTCCGGGTCGACCAATTCGATATGGCGCTCAACAAAAGGCAAACAAGCGGCAATTTCGCCGGTCGTTGGATTGCGATTGCCGGGCGGGCGCCAGAAAACCACATTGGTAATGTAATAGTTCGTGCGATCGAGCCCAATCGACGCCAGCATCTGATCTAAAAACTGGCCGCTGGCACCAATGAAGGGCAGCCCTTTGCGGTCTTCATCCGCCCCGGGCGCCTCGCCGACAAACATAATTTTGGCTTCTGGATTACCATCAGCAAAGACGGTGTTCATTGCGGTCTTCTTTAGCGCGCAATCTTCAAAAGCTTCGACGGCAGCGCGCAATTCAGCAATCGATTTAGCTGCGCCGGCAGCGGCAACAGCAGATTGTACGGCGCGTTCAGGGGCCGAGTTTTGGCTTGTTGGCGGTGTCGGCGCCTGGCGACCAGCTATGGCTTCTGGGGTTCGAGATCGAACGCCGGGTTTTGCTGATCCTTGCTGTTCTGCTGGCTGAGCCGACTGCTGCGTAGCACGTTCAGCGACCTTGGTCGCCGTCTCAGCAAAGCGGTCAATCGGGGCTTCAGCAATGCATTCATCAATGCCTGCTTCAACCTGCCAGATTAGATTTTCACGTATCGATGTATTCCCCTGCATGGTCTGAATGTAGCAGACCTCACATGCAAAAACACGGCAAAAACACGGCAAAAACACGGGCAAAAACACGGGCAAAAACAATCCAACTTAACCCAGGTTCTACCCAAACCCCAATTGCCATGATATAGAATTAAAAAGTTCAATAATTTACATCTCGGTGAGACTAAAATGAATGAAGACTTAAGCGTTGAACGCGACTCAATGGAAGTGGATGTAGTGATTGTTGGCGCCGGCCCATCTGGGCTCTCAAGCGCCATCCGCTTGATGCAACTGGCCACCGAAAACGACCAAGAACTCAGCGTCTGCATCGTCGAAAAAGGCTCGGAAGTCGGTGCCCATATTTTATCCGGCGCCGTGCTTGAAACCCGCGCACTTGATGAGCTGATCCCGGATTGGAAAGCTCAGGGCGCACCGCTCAACACGCCGGTCAGCCAAGAGAAAATTGTCTTTTTATCAGCAACGGGTGCGATGAAGGTGCCGGGATTATTCCTGCCGCCGGCGATGCACAACAAAGGCAATTACATTATCAGCCTCGGCAATCTCTGCCGCTGGTTGGGCGAGCAAGCAGAAGCCCTGGGCGTCGAGATTTATCCAGGCTTTGCGGCGTCGGAGATTCTTTATCATGAAGACGGCTCGGTCAAAGGCATTGCCACCGGTGATATGGGCGTCTCAGAGGACGGCACGCCCGGGCCAAATTTCCAGCCCGGCATGGAACTGCACGCTAAATACACGTTTTTCTCAGAAGGCTGCCGCGGTCATCTCGGCAAGCAGCTCAAGGACAAATTCGATCTTGAAAAAGACGTCCAGACCCAAACCTATGGCATCGGTATTAAAGAACTGTGGGAAATTGAGCCGGAAAAACATCAGCAAGGCTTGGTCGTCCACACAGCTGGCTGGCCACTGAGCAGCGATGTCTATGGCGGCTCTTTCCTCTATCATTTGGAAGACAACCAAGTTGCTATCGGCTTTGTGGTCGGCCTTGATTATCAAAACCCCTATCTCAGCCCTTATGAAGAATTTCAGCGCTTCAAGACCCACCCCTCCATTCGGCCAACGCTCGAAGGTGGGCGGCGCATTTCCTACGGTGCCCGGGCCCTAAACGAAGGCGGTCTGCAATGTCTGCCGAAGCTGCATTTTCCGGGTGGCGTGCTGACTGGTTGCGATGCCGGCACGCTCAACATGCCCAAGATCAAAGGCACACATACAGCGATGAAGTCAGGCATGGTGGCCGCCGAAAGCGCGTTTGCAGCTATTTCAACAGGCCGGGCTAATGACGATCTTGCTGAATATGATCTGGCGTTTAAAAACTCCTGGGCCGGTAAAGAGCTCAACACCGCCCGCAATGTCCGGCCGTCCTTCAAATGGGGTTTGCTGGCCGGCACGATCTATACCGGGATTGATCAGATTTTGTTACGCGGCATGGCACCCTGGACTCTCAAACATCACGGCGCCGATCACGCCCAGCTTAAAAAAGCCAGCGCCTGCACACCGATTGATTATCCGAAACCTGATGGCGAGATCACGTTCGATAAGCTCACCAGCGTGTCGTTTTCGGCAACCAATCATGAAGAAGATCAACCGGTTCATTTGACCCTCAAAGATGACAGTGTTCCTGTGAACGTAAATCTCGCCGACTATGATGGGCCGGAAGTGCGCTTCTGCCCCGCCGGGGTCTATGAATTTGTCGAAGAAGGTGAAGGCCAGCGTCTGCAAATTAATTCGCAAAATTGTGTCCATTGCAAAACCTGCGACATCAAAGACCCAACCCAAAATATCGTTTGGGTGACGCCGGAAGGTGGCGGCGGGCCCAATTATCCGAACATGTAAAAGTGAGCGAATGTGAGTGTTACGGGTTTGAGATATTATTCCCGTCGCGTTAGACTAATTGCCGGTATATAAGCGAGATAAAATCAATAAGGCACTCTATGAACATTTATAAAATGATGATGGCCCCCGGTTTGAAAAAAGCACTTTGGCTGCTGCCAGTACTGTTGATCGGCGTAACGACCGTCGACAGCGCGATCGCCAAAGAGAAGGTCAGCGTTCCGAGCCTTGGAGAAACGAAATTCGGCAATTACCTTGCCGGTCGTCATGCGCAGTTCGATTCGAACCCCCGATTTGCAATCGAATATTATAAATCAACGCTCAAAACCTCGCCTGACAACAAAGCCCTATTGCGGCGCATCACAACGCTTTTGGTGTCAGAAGGCTCGGTTGCCGAAGCCCAACAATACGCCAAGCGCCTGCTTAAACTATCGGGCGAAGAATCAAATGTATCGCGTCTCGTTTTAGCCCTTGCCGATATCAAAAAACAGAAATATGCCAAGGCGATGGCGCAAATTGAAAAGCTGCCGGAGGGTGGGATGAATGCCTTCTCAGTGCCAATGCTCAAGGCATGGCTTTTGGCCGGGCAAAAAAAATATGATGACGCGCTCAAAATACTCGATCAGAAAACCAAGAATAAAGGCCTGGAAGCACTTTTTGGCATTCATGGGGCCTTGATCAGTGAACTTGCAGGCCGCGATGAAGATGCCAAAGCGCGCTATATAAAGACAGCGGCATTACGCAAAAATGCAAATCTGCGGATTTCCATTTTGTTTGGCAATTTTTATGAGCGCATTGGCCAGCCTGAAAAAGCCAAAGAGATTTACGACCGCTATAAAAAACGCCGCCCCGCCACGACCATGTTGGATAGCGCTTATCGGCGCCTAACGACCGGCGATAAGCCCGGCCCTAACAACAAAACCGCGCGTGACGGTGTCGCTGAAGCGTTGTTTAGCTTAGGCTTTGCCATCCAAAATCAAAATCCGTTTCAGACGGTTATTTTCTCACGCCTAGCGGTTTATCTCCGCCCGGGCTTTACCATTGCGAGCTTGCTCTTGGCTGAGAGCCTGGACGGCAATGATCGCCTGGAAGACGCCAATAAGGTTTATTTAAAAATCTCCACCGACCCGGCCTTTGCCTGGACCGCACGGCTGAGGATTGCCAGCAACCTTGATCGCTTGGGCGATACCGATGATGCGATCCGCGAGCTTAAAGCGATGTCGCTGGAAAATCAGACCCGTACCGACGCGTTAATCCGCATGGGCAACATCCAGCAACGTCACAAACGCTATCGCGATTCGTCCAAATCTTATGATGAGGCCAAAGCCAGAATTCCTGAGTTGAAACCCCAGCATTGGCGATTGCTTTATTCCACCGGGATTTCTTATGAACGGCTGAAAGAATGGCCGAAGGCCGAGAAGAATTTTTTGAAAGCTTTGGAGTTACAGCCTGGTCAGCCGAATGTCTTAAACTATCTCGGCTATTCCTGGGTCGAACAAGGCCTCCATCTCGACCGTGCCCAGGCTATGATCCGAACCGCCGTCAAGAAACGCCCAAGAGATGGCTATATCATCGACAGTCTGGGCTGGGTTCTCTACCGGCTCGGCAAAATGAAAGAAGCCGTCAAACAAATGGAACGCGCCGTCCAGCTGCGCCCCGAAGACCCCACCATCAATGACCATCTCGGCGATGTGTATTGGGCTGTCGGGCGCAAAAACGAGGCGACTTTTCAATGGAACCGCGCTTTGACGCTGGAGCCAGAGAAAGATCAAATTCCTAAGATTAAGCTGAAATTAAAAGAAGGTCTGCCCAAGGACGCGAATAAACGCAAAGGGATTTAAGAGCCTTGGCCTCCCGCATTTCCATTTTCGCGCCGGCAAAAATCAACCTCTATCTCCATGTCACCGGCAAGCGCGCCGATGGCTTTCATCTGCTGGACAGCCTGATCACCTTTGCTGAAATCGGCGATCACCTATCGGCTTCACCTTCTGATAAGCTCTCGCTCGCGATCGAGGGGCCTTTTTCTCCTGGCCTTTCAAGTGGACCCGATAATTTGGTGATCAAAGCAGCCCATTTGCTGGCAGAGTTCGCCGGGATCAACGCCAAAGCCACTCTCACGCTAACCAAAAACTTACCTGTCGCCTCTGGGATTGGTGGCGGCTCAGCAGATGCGGCGGCAACCCTTCATGCGCTGGCAGAACTTTGGGGCATCTCCCCTGCTCCATCGGACCTCATGTTGCTTGCGCAGCAATTGGGCGCCGATGTGCCGGTTTGTGTCAGCGGTTCTCCCAGTTTTATCAGCGGGATCGGTGAAGAGATCAATCCCGCACCTCTGCTGCCATCCTGTTGGCTGGTTTTGATCAATTCAAATGTCGCTGTTTCAACACCTGACGTATTTCAGCAATTTAGCGGAAATTTTTCTGAGCCCCACCCGTTTGAAACATCGCCCGGCTCCTATGCAGACTTGATCGAATTGTTGACCGACCGAAAGAATGATCTGACCCAACCTGCCATCACCGTTGCACCGATCATTGAGGCCGTGTTATCGGCGCTTGAAGAGACACCCGACCTGGGTCTCGCCCGCTTGTCGGGCAGTGGGGCCACCTGTTTTGGCTTGTTTGCGAACCAAACCACCGCCCAAAACGCCGCCCAAATCCTGGCACATGCCCATCCAGATTGGTGGGTTCAGGCGGCCGCTTTGCGGATATAATTACAATTAAAAAATAATCCAAATTTTTGGCCCTGCCGCTCTTGCCTATTGAGACGAAGTTGCGTAGATTGCGCGCCACTCGAGAGGGCATTTATATGGCTTGCTCGGAACGATCTGTTGGGGCGTAGCCAAGTGGCCTAAGGCACCGGCTTTTGATGCCGGCATTCGGAGGTTCGAATCCTCCCGCCCCAGCCAAACTTTCAAAGTATTCATCCGTCCGTCATCCCGGACTTGATCCCGGATCCAGGCTTTTTTCGGCCAGTTATCTCGGCAACAGCCTACCTCTTTCCCAGCCGCAATCTCGCCTCCTTCCCTTTCTGCAAAATTTGTTTTGCCGCGTGGTTCTTGTACTTAGGTGGTGCTGCGTTAAAATAGACCAAATAGCATCTACCAAATTGGCGGCATCATTATATGAAAAACTGGGTCCTTGATCTTTTGAGCTGCCCACATTGCGAGGGTGATGTGGCGTTGGAAGTTGCGCCGACCAGCCGTGCCGAAGACGACATCCTTGAAGGCATACTATCCTGCCCAACTTGTGCCCGAGATTTTCCCATCACCAATGGCATTCCGCGTTTTGTCGAGCGCGATGAAGACTATGCGGAGAATTTTGGTTTCCAGTGGCAGAAATTTCGCGAAACTCAAATCGATCGCTTGGGCGGTCACACGCTGTCAGGATCAAGACTGCTGAGCGATACGCGCTGGCCAGCTGATTTTTTTAAAGGCAAAGTTATTTTGGATGCCGGTTGCGGAGCCGGACGGTTTGCTGATGAGCTGGCGCAACTGGGGGCCCGCGTTGTTGCTTGTGATCTCTCTGCTGCGGTTGATGCCTGCAAACAGACGATTGACGATCCCAAGGGCTATAGCACCGAGCGCGGCGAAGTTGCCGTCATCCAGGCCAATCTCCTGGCCCTACCTTTCAGGCAAGGGGTCTTCGATGCGGTTCATTGTGCCGGCGTTATTCAGCACACGCCGGATCCGGCCAAGATCATGCGCGCTCTACCGCGACATTTAAAATCAGCCGGGCGGTTATTTTATAATTTCTATGAGATTGATCCAACGTCGAAATTCCAGGTAATCAAATATTTTCTTAGGCGCTGGACGCCGAAATGGAAGATGCAGAATTTGGTCGCCTTTAGTCAGTGGCTGTGTCGCTTATTGTTTATCCCATCCTGGATCATGAGCCGCATACCGATTGTGCGGTTTTTCAATCGGTTTTTGCCGATCTGCTCGGTTCATCCCACCGACATGCCACTCGGTCAGCAATATAATATGACGCTATTGGATACCGTGGATTGGTATGGCCCGCTGTATGAGATCCGCCAAGATCACCGCCAAGTTGCAGAATTGCTTCGCGCCGAGGGATTAGACCAGGTTGAAGCTGCGCCAGGTCTTGCTTGGGCTACCAAAGCCAATAACGAAATTGAGTGACCTTAGATGCCCGCTCTACCGGTAAAAATTGCAAGTGGTAATTACGATCGTATTCAAGCCCTTAAATCCGGCGAGGTGACCTTGGAGGGGTGCGACGTTGAATATCTCAATCTGTCACCGCCCGAGACTTTCCAGCGGCTGTTTGATCATCAGGAATTCGATATTGCGGAGATGTCGTTCAGCACTTACCTCTTGGCGCGCTCAAAATTTGACTGGCCCTATACCGCTGTGCCGGTTTTTCTGTCCCGTGTATTTCCGCATTGCTCGATCTATATTCGCACCGACCGAGGCATTGAGCGCCCGGAGGATTTATCAGGAAAAAAGATCGGCATCCCCAATTATCATTTCACCCGTGGGCTCTGTGTACGGGGTATGCTGAGGGATGAATACGGCGTAAAAAATGAAGATATTAATTGGCTGACGGGTGGTATCGACACGCCCGGCGGTTTGACTTATATGCCGATGGAGCCGCCTGACAATATTAATATTCAAGCCATTCCCTCCCGTGAATCACTTGGCGATATGCTGGTAGAGGGTGAGATTGACGGCATCATCACTTATCGCGACCCTCAAGTTTTTACTAAAAAAATGCCAAATATCGGCCGCTTGTTTCCTGATTTTCGCAGTGCCGAGCAGGCTTATTTTTCCAAGTCCGGCATTTTTCCGATCATGCATGTAATCGGCATTCGTGACGACCTCATCAATTCTCATCCCAAGTTTGCCGAAAATGTTGTCGCCGCTTTCGAAGCCGCCAAAGCGCTGGCCATGCCGCCCTTGACTGACCTAGATGCCCTGGCCGTAACCCTGCCCTGGCTGGTTGCCGAAGCCGAAGCGACCGTTGATCTTATGGGCGAGGATTTCTGGCCCTATGGTATTGAGAAAAACAAAAAAACCCTCGAAGCTCAAATTCGCTGGTCGTTCGAACAGGGAATTTCGACAGGAAAATCCGGCGGAGCTTTTGAGATCGAGGACCTATTTGTCCCCTCATGCCTTTAACAGCTGGTCTATCTTGGGTAATATAGCATCATCAGCAATTGAGGATTAGGTTAATTGAACCCCACATCATTGTCCCCCGAAATTATTCAGCAATGGCGTAAAGACGGCGCGGTCTGCCTGCGCGATGTTTTTGATCAGCCTTGGATCGATTTGCTGGAGGCTGGCTTTGAGGCAGCTTTCAATAATCCGAGCAAACTTTCGAAGGATTACGCCAAGGCCGGTCAAGGGAGCTTTTACACTGATCACGGCATGCACCGTCACATTGAGCAAATTCACGATTTTGTTCATAAATCTCCAGCTGCGAAGATTGGTGCCGCTTTAATGGCGGCTTCAAGAATAAATCTCATTGATGACCATTTGTTGTTAAAAGAGCCCGGCACTGAAAACCCAACCTATTGGCATCAAGACCAGCCATATTTTAATTTCGCCGGAGAGGATTTTGTATCACTGTGGATTCCGATCGATCCAGCTGATGAGCAAAATGGCACCATGAGATTTGCCAAAGGGTCACATCTTTGGGGCAAGCAGTTTCATCCGGTTCGGATCGGGCTTGGCGAAATCGTCGATGAGGCGGAGGATTTTGACGGTCCCGCCCCAGACATTGATGCCAATTTGGATGAATATGATGTGCTGAGCTGGAATTTGTCGCCAGGTGATTGCCTGGCATTTCATGGCAAAATGCTGCACGCCGCTTATCCTAATTCTTCGAAGGATTCCCGCCGACGCGCCCTGGCCTTGCGACTAACCGGCAATGATATTGTGTGGCATGTTAGAAGCTACGCACCGACCGAAATCGAATTACCAGATTTAAAACCAGGTGGTCCGATTACCTGCGAAGAGTATCCGGCAATTTGGCCCTAGCCGCTTACCCGGCTGGCTTGACCTGCTTTGCATTCGAAAAAAACAGCTGTTGGCCGTTGATCTTGTAGCGGTCAATTGCCTCTTGCCCATCGACCGAAATTAACCAATCGATAAAAGTTTGGCCATCTTTCGATTTGACATGGCTGTGCCTTTTTGGATTTACAAGCATGATGCCGTAAGGATTGAGTAGATTTTCATCACCCTCAAATAAAATCGCTAAGCTGGCTTTGTTCTTAAAGCTCAGCCAGGTTCCCCGATCAGACAGCGTATAAGCGTCTTTGGCCGAAGTTATATTCAAGGCGGCACCCATGCCCGCACCAATCTCCTGATACCACTTGCCAGATCCGAGCGAAGGATCAATGGATGCTGAACGCCAAAGTGCCCGCTCGCGCTTATGGGTGCCGGAATCATCGCCTCGGGAGATAAACAGGCTGCCGGTTTTGGCGATCTTGCCGAGCGAAGCGGCAACTCCCTTTACTGTACCTATTTTTGCTGGATCATTTTTGGGGCCGACGATGACAAAGTCATTATACATGACATCAAAGCGCTCGACGCCAAATCCTTCCTTCACGAAAACAAGCTCCGAAGGTTTGTGGTGGACAAAGAGAACATCTGCATCGCCGTTGCGCGCAATGCGAAGTGCTTGGCCTGTACCAACGGCGACAACCCGGACATCAATGCCGCTTTTCTTTTCAAAGACAGGCAGGATCTGATCAAACAGACCGGAATTCTGCGTCGAGGTGGTTGAAGCGACAGTGATAAAGCGATCGCCGGCGAGACCGTCACTGCTCAAGAGAGCGAAAAGAGAAAATACAGCAATTGAAATAATTTTTTTGGTCACGTGAGTATCCTAAAGTTATAGGCGTCGGCACCATAATCAATCGCCCAGATTAGGCAAACCACTTTCTGGCACCAGCCTGGCACCAGAGTGTGTAGAAAGGCATTGCATTGGATCTAATTTGCTTTAAGAAGGCCGCACTTTCCGAACCGCCCGAAAAAGGATGTTATATCTGTGAACAAGCCTCAGCTTGCTGCGTTTGCTGCCCGACTTTCCAATGCCGATTGGAAGGACAATGAGCTACCGTCATTAACACCGGGCCGTATCAAAACCGAAATTCTTTCTGGCCTGACGGTCGCCTTGGCCTTGGTGCCGGAAGCCGTCGCGTTCTCTTTCGTTGCCGGGGTTCACCCGCTGGTTGGGCTTTATGCCGCTTTTATCGTCGGCTTTATTACAGCCATTATGGGCGGGCGGCGCGGTATGATATCGGGCGCCACCGGCGCCCTTGCCGTCGTTATGGTCGCCTTGGTCGCCAGCCATGGTGTCGAGTATCTTTTTGCCACCGTCGTGCTGATGGGCATATTGCAGGTTTTGGCTGGCATCTTCCGGCTTGGTAAATTCATTCGTCTGGTGCCCCATCCGGTTATGCTGGGCTTCGTCAACGGCCTGGCGATTGTTATTTTTCTGGCCCAGCTCAGCCAGTTTCAAATTGCCGGACCGGGTGATGTCAAAGTCTGGATGACTGGCTGGCCGCTCGCCACCATGCTGGGATTGGTCGTCCTGACCATGTTTATCATTTGGGTCATGCCAAAAATCACCAGTATTATTCCAGCCCCCCTTGCCGGAATCGCAGTCGTCGCGGCCCTGGTTATTGGCTTTGGTATAGATGTGCCCCGGGTTGGTGATTTGGCCTCCATCAAGGGCGGTCTGCCGCTGTTTCATCTGCCATCGATTCCAATGAATTTTGAAACTTTAAGCATAATCTTCCCCTACGCCATCATACTTGCGGCCATCGGATTGATCGAAAGCCTGCTGACGCTCAATCTGGTCGGTGAAATTACCGGGCGGCGCGGAGGCGCCTCTCAGGAATGCATCGCTCAAGGCCTTGCCAATTCAGTCACTGGTTTTTTTGGCGGCATGGGCGGCTGCGCCATGATCGGCCAATCCATGATCAATGTGAAATCCGGCGGCAGAACCCGCCTCTCCGGCATTTCCGCCGCGCTTTTCTTACTGGCTTTCATCCTCGTGGCGTCCAGCTTGATCGAACAAATTCCCCTGGCTGCTCTGGTCGGCGTGATGTTTATGGTCGTCATCGGCACCTTTGCCTGGCGAAGCCTGGTGATTTTGCGCCGCATTCCGCTAACCGATGCCTTGGTCATGGGACTGGTGACGGTGGTAACAGTGATGAGCGACCTTGCCATAGCAGTCGTCGTCGGCGTGATCGTTTCAGCCCTCGCCTATGCCTGGAATAACGCGACCCGTATTCACGCCTCAACGCAGGAAACCACGGATGGAACTAAGATTTATCAGATTGAAGGGCCATTGTTCTTTGGCTCTATCGATGGTTTTTCAGAAATATTTAATCCCGCAGATGATCCCGATACCGTTGTGGTCGACTTTATGAACAGTCGCATCGTTGACCAATCCGCGCTGCAAGCTATCGAAGCCCTCGCCTCAAAATATGAAGATTTGGGCAAGACGTTGCAGCTCCGCCACCTCTCACGTGATTGCCATAATTTGCTTAAACGTGCCGGCCAGCTGGTTGAAGATTCAGCCGACGATCCGTATTACGGTATCGCGGTTGATTACCGGGTTAAAACCGGATCCCTTGGCGGCGGACATTAGACTGGCATTAAACTCCCCGTACATTATCCAATAATGCCGGGAGATCGTCGGGCAAAACATCTCCTCGCCAGGCAACCATCAGATCAGGCCGAACTAAAACCAATCGCCGCTCGTAAAGCGCCGCTGCATCGTCATCATTAATAAAGACAATTTCTAAGGGGAGGCCGATTTTTTTTGCGGCGTCTTTTATGGGCGCCAGGTCCACCTCTTCTCCGCCAAAGTCCAGCAGGGTAAAGCCCGCACCCAGCAGATCGAGTAGCGAGACACCTTCTTCAAGCCAGATATGCGGCGCGCGGTGACCCGGTCGGGCGATCGGGATATAGGTTCGGGGATTATCCGCCGGTTCTGGCGTGTCATCTGACACGATGATGGGCGAGCCTTCATAGCGATAGCCCAAAAGCGTACCCGACGAAGAGATCAATTTTTCCTGGTCTTTGAGATCAACACCGAGGCGAGATCTAAACTCATCCCCCTTTGGCCCCTCTTCATCGAGCTCGTCGCCATATTGCATGGCAGCGTTAAGTCGGTCGAAACAATCAGCGGCTTCGGTGGTATTGCGCACGCCGATTGGGTGACGCTCTTCGAAGTAGCTCTCGAGCAAATGCTCACCGCCCCAACCTTCCAGCATCGCCTGCACTTTCCAGGCAAGATCGATGGCATCAGAAACACCTGTATTCATGCCAAAACCACCGGTCGGCGTAAACAAATGCACCGCATCCCCTGCCATCCAAACGCGGCCCAGACCATATTGATCAGCGACCAAAGCATGTGCCGTCCAGGGTTGAGTGGAAATGATCTCAATCGGCGTTGCGGCACCGAGCACGGCCTCAATTGCCGCCACCGGATCAACCGCATCCCATTCCAGACCGTCTTTCAGCATGAGATGATAAGTAAAAGTCGTACCGCCATCCCAATTTAGGATAAAGCCCGCGACTTCAACATGGAGCGGAAAGAAGATATTTGCCGGGCCAAATTTATGACAGTTCATAAAGTCCGGCGCTTTAAAATAAATCGAAACAAATCGGGCAAGATCAGACCGCCCACTTAAACCAATGCCGAGAGCCTCTCTGACTGCTGAGCGACCACCATCACACGCCAGCAGATACTGTGCGCGAATTGTTTCTGTCGCACCCGAATTTTGATCTTCAAGCTCGCAGGTGACGCCGGTGTCCTCTTGCGCAAAGCTCATAAGCTTCCAGTTGAAGCGATATTCAATCGATTCCCTGGATTGCACGTAATCCAGGATCGCGTTTTCAACCTCGTTTTGACCGGTGATTGTTTTGAGATACGGCGACCACGTATGTTCTTCCTTCACATAACCCGTTGTGTCTTTTACCTCTTTTATTTTTTTGAACGGCGGCAGCGAAATGCAATGTAACTCTCTGCCGTGCAAGCTCGACAGCCAATAATAATCCGCCAGATGATCCGGCGGCACGCCGGCATCGGTAATTGCCTGATCGATCCCCCAGCGGCGATAATATTCCATTGTTCGATTGGCAACGGCATTGGCTCGGGGATGTTGGTTGAGCCCTTCCGCTTCTTCAACCACTAAGCAATCGATATCCCGCCAACCAAGCTCAGCCGCCAGCGACAAACCAACAGAACCGCCGCCTGTGATTAATACAGGTACTTCTTTCAAAACATTTCCTCCTGGCAGAAGCCCTATGCGTCAACGACGGCTCCAAACGGATTCACAAGCACGGTCGCAAATAATCCAGCTTGGTTATAAGGCTCCTCAGCCGCAAATTTTTCAGCCGCTGCTCGGTCGGCGAATTCTTTGATGACGACACTGCCGATCATGGTCTCATGATCGTCGGCATATAGCGGCCCGCCCAGTCGCATGCCGTCAACATGCGCTGCCATATAGGCACCATGGGCCGGGCGGGTTGCTGCCCGGAGTTCGGCACTATCGGGTTTATCGAGCATATAAATTGCAAACAACATGAGAATTATTTCCGTTAGGCTAGAGGTGGCAAAAGGTCGCCGGCTTTAATGATCTCCTGACCATCCAGTGAAACCGAACAATTGCGCATCGGCAGATCAAAATGACAATTTGTATAACGGCCGGCGAATTCATTGGCACCGGTCGAGATCAGGAAACTGCCGGGTAAAGCGCGAAGCTCGGTGCAATTCACTTGGGTTTTGTCATACATCATCAGCGCATCCCAGCGCGCGCCTGGATTTAATCCCCAGCCAACATGCGAGATCGCATAGGCGTTCGGATCATTCCAGCCCTCATAATACGAGCGCATCAACTGGGCATCCAGACCATCGCCTTCAATTGCAGTGACAAAATCATTTTCGATAACGAGGGTCACCTGAGTTTCGAAATAGCGTTTAAACGTCAAATTAACGTCGCCGACATCTAGCACCACGCGACCATTGACGGTATTCTCGAGCGGGAAAAACAGCGCCAAACCAGCCGGCCAATAAGCGACTTTTGCGCCGGGTTCCAAAAAACCTGCCCCCGCCCGGCACGGTGCATCTTTGATCTCGACTGTTAAATCCGTACCCGCCGGTGACGTCACCTGCATGATCTTTGATTTGTCTAAAAGCTCTAGACTTTTCTCGACCTTGGGTTTTAGAGAAGGATCCGGCATGCAGCGCTCGAGGACTTCCGGATGTTCGTTAGAAATCATGAAAATCCGCCCGCCGCCTTGCAAAATGGTTTGAGATTCCTTGGAATGGAGCATGCCCTCTACCGTGCAATCAATGATGAGATCGCAAGCGCTCAACATCGGTAAGATCGTTTCATAACCCTCAAAGGCGTAACACGAGCCGGTCGAGCGTACCGGCACGGGATCTTTGAGCTTCGGCGACGGCACCCGAACATGAACCGGCTTGGCGCCAATTCGCAACAGCGCCAGCTCGGATAACTCAACCAAGACCGGGCGGGATTGCGATTCGGAGAGGATGGCAATTGTCTCACCAGCGGAGACACCACTTAAGGTAAAGCTTTTCTCAAAGCAATCGATCCACTTGCCTTCAACATTTTCTTGCAGCATGGCTCACCCCAATTTCACGATTTCATCGATCATACGATTGTTCTTATTCTCGCGTGGTTTGTCATCATCGGCCGGATCAACATAAGTGATCGTCAATTTATCATGATAGTCGGGCGGCAGCACCATCACACGGGCAAACAGGGTTTCAACCTCGTCACTGGCAATTGCCAGGACGGGTGAGTTGACCCCTTCAAACCAGGCATGGCCCTGCTCCATCAGATCGATGCTTTCATCGGTGTTTATTTCAAGCGTCCCTTTTACGATATATCTGATGCCACAGGATGCATGAATGTGGCGATAGGCCCGCGTGCCGGGAGGAAAGGTGACCGTATCCAGGCGAAGGCCGGTCTTAGAGCCCGGAATATTTATAAAGTCGGTGCGCTTGTTGAGGCTTTGTCCAAATGAGTTTGACGTATCACTGAAGCGCGACAGAATATCCTCTTTCGGGGCGCCGAAGGGCACCAACTCCCAGCGGGCAAGTTCGGCGACATCATCGCCAATCTCAAGTTTGGCTTCACCCCGGGTTAACACCCCTTCCCCCTCACCGATTTCCTTGCCATCTACCGAAATGGAGCCTTTTAAGACATATAAGACGCGAATGGCGGGAGCCAACGTAATCGACTGTCCTTCGCGAAAATAGATATGGTCCTCGAAGAACCTCAATTCGTAATTGTGATCGGTCATTTTTGCTCCCCGAGATACAAGACTTCGGTTTTGATGGCTTGCTCAGATTGATTGAATGCATATTAACGCGCCTGCAACCCTAGTTTCTAATCATGGATTAATCCAGACCTACTAAACCACGACACCATCTCCAAAAAAAATTTCTAACCACGATGACCCTGCTCGCCGATCTGAGCTACATCGCCTTTGGCGTGCTGGCGGCGATCTATTATCTGCTTGGTTATTATTTTCCTTAAATTCCAATAATTCCAAAAAAACATTGCTTTCTAATTGCGACTGACTATAACTCTCCCTTCACGCTCACAAAAATGTGAGCGAGTTTTATAAATTTAAAATGGGGACTAGATCATGCATACTTTTGTAAAGGTTGCGCTCGGCGCAGCAGTTTTATCCTTTTGCGCGGCAACGCAGGCTTCGGCGGCAAATATTGACGGCCCAAGTGTTTTCTGGAAATTATCTATGTGGGGAAAACCCCGGGCACTTTCAGCCGGCATTGAAGTTCTGGCTAAACGAGCAGCCAAAGAAACCGGCGGCAAATTCAAAATCAAAATTTTCTATGGTGGACAACTTTCTAAATCACGCGAAAACCTCGATGGTTTGAAACTGAACGCTTTCGAAGGTGCGGCGATTTGTAACTTCTATCATCCCGGCAAAAACCCGGCTTTGATGGTGCTGTCTCTGCCGTTCTTGCCGCTTGGTGATCCGCAAGTTGATAAATATGTCCGCACCAAGATGTTCGAGCACCCAGCAATTGTTGCTGATATGACTAAATGGAATGCGCTTCCTTATGTCTCTGGTCTTCTGCCGCAATATGAGATTCTCGGCAAAGGCAAAGCGCCGGTTAAACTTTCCGATTGGAAAGGCATGCGGGTTCGTGCCGGTGGCGGTCTTGGCAGTGCCATGCAGAAACTAGGCGCGATCCGGACGACGCTTCCAGCTGGTGAATCATCAGTTGCTTTCCAACGGGGTGCTCTTGACGCCGCAGCTTTCCCGTTCACCTATGCCCATGTCGCCTTTAAAATCAGCGAGAAAGCGACCTGGTTTACGAGCAACCTTACACCGGGCACGTCTGAGTGCGGTTGGTTGTTCAATAAAACGGCCTACAACAAATTGCCGGCCCAATATAAGAAATTCTTAATGGGCATGCGTAGTGAAGTGATGGATGCGCAATTGGCTGCTTATGCTAAGGCAGATAAGAAAAACCTGCCTATGTTCAAAAAGAAAATGAAAGAAATTCGCTATGATGCGGCGACTTTGAAAAAGTTCCGTGAAGTTGCCGGCAAACCTGTCTGGGATGCTTGGATCAAGAAGAACCAAAGCAAGTTCGACGCTAAAGGTTTGTTTGACGCTGTATGGAAATATGCAGCTGAAGCAAAAAAATAGTCAGAACGTCTAGTAGCAATTGGGGCGGTACTTATAGTATCGCCCCGCTTTGTTTCAACTTTCAAATAGTTAGCCAGACCGAATGAGCAGTGAGACCTCAACTCATCCCCTAGACCGCATCGATAAGATGATGGTGCCAATCGACAATGCCTTCAATATGGCGGCAGCAGCGGCGATTTTTGGCATGATGATCTTAGGCGTCGCCCAAATCGGCTTGCGGTCAATTTTTAATATGCCGATTGTCGGCTACATTGATTTGGTTGAGCTTTCGATGGCCACTATGGCCTTTTTGGGGGCGGCTTACTGTCAACGGGTTGGCGCCCATATCCGGATGGAGCTTTTAATCGGCAAACTGCACGGCCGCGCCTTGTGGTTGGCAGAAACATTTGGCACTCTCGTTGCTCTCTTTATAATTGGCGTTTTAATTTATTACAGCTGGGGCCATTTTGGCCGGGCCTATACCCTTGGTGATTCAACCATTGATGCCGAGTTTCCGGTTTGGCCCTCCAAATTACTGGTCCCGATTGCTTTTTCCTTGTGGTTTTTGCGGCTGACACTCCAACTTGTCGGCTCCGTCCGGCTTGTTATTTACCCCGACGCCACACCCGAGGGTGTTGTCGTCATGAAAGATGTCGCCGAGCAAGCCGCCCAGGAAATCCATGAGACATTTGGCGACGAAGACGAGCTTTCCTATCCAGCTGATGGGGGAAAAAGCCCATGATCCTTGGCATTGGATTTGATGACCCCCTCTTGGTCGGCCTCATTGGTGTCGGAGCCATGCTCTTTATGGTCGCGCTCGGCGTGCGCGTGGTATTTGCCGCTGCCGTTGTCGGCCTATTGGGCCTGGTTGAATTAAACGGCTGGGCCGCTGGCGCCGGTATTGCGGGAACCGTCCCCCATTCAAAATCTTCGACCTATGCGCTGAGCGTATTGCCGATGTTTATTCTGATCGGCTTTTTGGCCTTCCATGCCGGTATGACGCAACAACTTTTTGATGCTGCCCGCAAATGGATTGGCTGGGTGCCGGGCGGCTTGGCCGTGGCGACAATTTTTGCCACAGCAGGCTTTGCCGCAGTATCGGGCGCCTCAACAGCAACCGCCGCCGTGTTTGCCCGGGTCGCCATTCCAGACATGCTGAAATATGGCTATGACAAGCGCCTGGCCGCTGGCGTCGTTGCAGCAGGCGGCACGTTAGCGACTCTCATTCCACCCTCCGCCATCCTTGTCATATATGCCATTATTGTTGAAGAATCAGTTGGCGCGTTATTGCTCGCAGGATTTCTGCCGGGAGCCGTCTCAGCCCTGATCTACGCCCTAATCATTATCATATGGGCAAAGCTCAACCCAGAACTTGGACCAGCTGTCGGCGGCTACACTTGGAAAGAGCGCTTTGCTTCTCTGCCGGGTGTCTCACCGATCTTCTTTGTTGTCTTGATCATCATGTCAGCGATCTACAATGGCTGGGCAACGCCGACCGAAGCGGGGGCGCTTGGTGCCTTTGTTGTGCTGCTCCTCGCCTTTAAGCGCAAAATGAAACTTAAAACTTTCAAAGAAGCGCTGATGGAAACAGCGAAACTGACCGTGATGATTTTCTCCCTAATTTGGGGCGTGCTGATTTTCGTCCGGTTCTTAGGCTTTTCTGGCCTACCTGAAGCCTTCACTGAATTGGTACTCTCAATTGATGCACCGCCGATCATTATTATGATCTGCATCCTGATCGCCTATGCCATCTTGGGCATGTTTATGGATGCTATTGGCATGCTGTTGCTCACCTTGCCGGTGGTTCATCCGGCGGTCATTGCGCTCGGCTTCGATTCCATCTGGTTTGGCATCATTGTCGTGAAAATGGCAGAAGTTTGCCTCATCACACCACCAATTGGCCTCAATTGCTTCGTCGTCAACGGCGTCAGGCCGGATATTGCTTTGGGCGATGTTTTCCGAGGTATTACGTTGTTCTTTATTGCCGATGTCATCACTATCGGTGTCTTGCTCGCCTTCCCTGAGATTGTCACATGGCTACCGAGTCTTATGTAACAACGACAAAGATGCCCGTTTGAACATTCCCGCAAAGTCGCTTAGTTTATTAAAAAGCTTAAATATTATCCGCTTTCTGGATAATTTTAAGACAATGCTGGGGGTTTCAAAATGGCGATAGAAATACGCCGTATATTACTCGAACAACACGAAGTTCAGGCTGTTCTCAACGTCTACGCAAAATTAGAGGAAAATAATTTCCCAATTGGTTTTGTCGTTGGCTTTGAAATTAAAGAAGAGGTGCCCCTCACTTTGTTTGTGAGCGTACAACTACCCAATGGAGAACAAGTGGGCGTCGAAATGGACGAAGAGTCCTTAGTTGATGCCATGATCCATTTCTGCATTGCGACCAAAGTACCAGTTTCGCGCAAATCAAAAAAAACAATGAAGCTGAAGGATGACAAATTATCTTTTGATATGTCTTTGATAAACCCATCCTTTTCTACCAACATCTAAACCAATAAAATAGGGACTATTCATGACCGATACGGAGCTTAAACTACCTGCAATTGATCCTGTGAGCCTTGAAGAACACACCGGCACCTATTATCCAGATGCCGTAAAAGGCCCAGCAGAGGCGCGCATTAAACGGCGCCTCGGTGATGCTTTGGGGCTGTCACACTTTGGCGTCAATTATACGATCCTGCCACCCGGAACGTGGTCGGCGTTTCGACATTGGCACCAAAATGAAGATGAGTTTGTCTATATTTTAGAAGGTGAAGTAACGTTAATCTCTGATGCAGGTGAACAAATTTTAGGGCCCGGCATGGCAGCAGGCTTTCCTGCCGGTGATGCAGACGGACACCAACTCATCAATAATAGTTCTGAGAATGTTGTAATGTTGGAAGTCGGAAATCGCACGCCAAATGACACGGTTCAATATCCCGATATGGATTTAATGTTGGTTAAAAAACCAGGCGATCATCAGTATTCAGACCGCCAAGGTAATCCGATTGGTGACAAGGTTGCTGGTGCCCCGGGAAGTGATGACGGCTGATATTTGTCGCTCTATAATCGCTTAGAGAAATTTGCGACAAAACTGGCTTTGTCGGATTCAAGTTCAAACATGACCTTGAAGCTCTTTTGCGCCAAATTGTCGTCCATATCTTCGAGGCCGAAACCCCACTCACCGGCACAATTATCTTCAAGCCAATCTTCGATGACGTGATAAGATTCGGTCGTGCGCAAAATGAGCCCATAGGGCCAGCCACGACGATCAGTAGATTGGCGGCGCTCCACACCCGGATTGTCCCGTCGTTCTTGTTCGGGACCTGCCTCTTCAGCTTTTCTGCGGTCTTCTGATTCTCGCCTATCATTACCGCGATTATCATCAATAATTGGCCCGTCTGACATTTTATTCACTTTCTTATTTCGTCAAAATCTTTGCTATTTATATTTAGGCAGTCCGGCATTGAACTACAAGTCAGCAATCTTATTCAACCAACAAAACTGCAAATGGTCCAATAATCCGCTCAAAGACTGATTTTCTTGAGATTTCCGGCGAAATCTGCTAATAAATGATTAAGAAATGCTCAAGTTAATGCCCGCAAAGGGCCGTTGAGCTCAATGTGGCGAAAGAAATCGTCATCTGGTATAGACCTTGGGCGTGAATCCAGGGTTTAGAACTCTAGTGTATTGAGGACCGACAGGAGGTCGGCATCCAATGCCTCTTGATGCTTTTAGCCCTTCCGCCACGATTATCGGTAGCCTCACCGGAGGCGTGACCAGTGTCGACCGCATTTTGGTTAATCGAAGTGGGCAGGCCCAGGCGCAAGCTGCCAAAAGTATTCAAAATCTCTTTGCATCACGCATTGATGGCGCGCTGGCGAATTTAGGGGCTTCTAATTCAACGGCGATCTCAGAACAATTGCTGCGAGATCAATCACATCTCATCAGTCGTAAAGAGCGGGTCAATCAGGCCATCGGTGTCATCAGTCAGGCATTGGACCAGTTTGACTACCTGAAGAACCACATCGATTATTTGCAGGAACAAATCACTGATCTGGAAAATGGCGACATCACGGCTGCTGAGCTTTCCGTCGATTGGGACAACAAGCTTAGGAAAATAAATCAGCTTGCCAGGGTGGCCTCGGAATCGATCAAAGATGGCAGTGCCTATTATCAAAAAAACCTGATTAACAGCTCGTCGCGCAGCAACTTTTCAACGCAGACACTGTTTGCACCTTACAATTCAGCCGGTGACACATTACAGGTCGATGGCGTCTATCTCGGGACCGATTATTACATCACCGAAGATAGCAGCGGTGATTTTTGGAACTCCGATACGGCCTTTCTGAACTTGGAAGATGATGTCGGCACGTTGACCGAATATTCCGATTATCCTGACACGGCAACCGGGCAGTCGGATACAGTTACCGATTTAACGCTAAATAGTTATGATGCGTCGACCGGCGCTATTGATTTTGATCTTTCTGGTGGCGGCAACATCACGGGCGTCGTTTCTGGCGGCGGACTGGCTCTGCTTGATGCCTGGGTTTATGGAGATTTTGACAGCGGTCACGCAGATTATGCCACCAACCTTCAAAATGCCAAGGATGCCCTGGATGCAGCCGAAGGTCTGGTCCTCACTACCCAGGCAGAATTTTTAAACGACCGCGCGACGCTGCAATCTCGGGCCAGCGTATTTGATGCCCAGATCGGTGGTATCAGCTCCCAAGTTGCTGCCTTAATTGAAGATATTCAGGACGAAGCCCGCGCCAGTGTCCTCGCCAACCAATTGGAATACGTCCTGGCGCAGTTTGACTTTGCCCTATTGGCTGCCCGGGGCAATTCTCTGGTTCAAAGTATTTTGATCTCTCAAGATCAAGAAGATTTTGGCACCAATACAAATGCTGGCCGCGTCCTTATTTCGGTTGGCCAAACGGTTAATGTTTCTGCTTAATCCTGAAATTCAAGCGCGTGGGCCACGACTTTTTTCATAACGGTCGGTAACGCATGGGCGCCGAACTCATTTACATCGCACCAGATTCCGTTAACTGAAGAATCGACGGCCAAGTGGCCGACAGCAATTTCCAATTCCAAATGAAAATGCGTAAAGGTGTGACGGATTTTTCCCGGCAACATTTGCCAATCGATCTCAACCGGTGCTTCGTCCAATATCTCACTAGAAGAGCGAGATTTCTCCTGCCAGTCCGAGGACGGCACCTCAATCATCCCACCCAACAAACCCTGCTCCCGGCGTCGCCGCAGCATTATTTCTCCAGACGGATTGATGAGCCAAAAAGCCGTGCCATATCGTGTCGGCTTTTTTTTCTTTGGCACCCGCCGCGGCAATTCACTAGCGAGGCCTTCTTTTTCCGCCCGGCAATCACCCGAAAGCGGGCATATACTGCAATTTGGCTTTTTTGGCGTGCAGATGGTTGCGCCAATATCCATAAGCGCTTGCGCATAGTCCCCGGCCCGATCATCCGGCGTCATACCGCCCGCCAGGTCGCGTAGCTGAGATTTTGATTTAGGCAACGGTTCCATGACGGCGAAAAGCCGGGCCATAACTCGTTCAATATTACCGTCCACCGGGGTGGCCTTTTTACCAAACGCAATCGCCGTGATAGCGGCCGCTGTATAAGGGCCAATCCCTGGCAAGCTCAATAGATCTTGTTCTTCATCCGGGAATTTGCCGTCATATTGCGCCGCCACAACTTGCGCACATTTATGGAGATTACGCGCCCGGGCGTAATAGCCGAGCCCTTGCCAGGCATGAAGGATGTCATCCAAAGGGGCGGCCGCCAAATCCTCAAGCTTCGGCCAAGTGGCAATGAAATGTTCAAAATATGATTTGACCGTTACCACGGTCGTTTGTTGCAACATAATCTCGCTCAGCCAGACAAAATAAGGATCCGGCTGCACACCGGGCCTAGCGCGCCACGGCAAATGCCGCTGATGGCGGTCGTACCAGGCTAGAATTTTAGCTGACCTAACTTCCGGCCTAGTTTTGATTTTGGAGACCATGATCTTTTTAGCAATGCCCCAATTATATTTTGTTGTCGTGCGGCTCATTCCTGCTTACCATATTGCCGGAACTTCACAACAATAAAGCCGAAATCCGATGACCATCCGCCGCTATCAATCACGCAGTATCAGCGCCACCGTTGAAAAGCTAACGCGGCCAATTTTTGGCAAGCGCGGATTTGGCAAAGGAACCATGATTGCGGATTGGCCGAACATTACCGGCTCTGTATTAGCGCAACACACCTTTCCTGAAAAAATTATTTATCCCAGAAATGAGCGCGGTAACGGCACGCTTCATCTACGCATTGATAGTCCGGCATTGGCGCTAGAGCTGCAGCATTTGGAAACCCAGCTGCTTGATCGGATCAACACGCATTTTGGCTACCGGGCTGTCGCCTATATCAAAATTATTCAGGGGGCTTTGCCGGAAAAAGAGCCCGAGCCCAAGGTCGAGAAAAGAGAGCTCACCGATGATGAAACCAAAGCATTGAATGATCGTCTTAACCTGGTTAGCGACCCCGAGCTAAAAGAAGCCCTGCGCGCCCTTGGAACCGAGATTACCACTCACGATTAGTCACGAGTTATCTGGCTACATTCAAACGCTCGGCGATTCATAGATAATCAAATTTCGAATTGCTTTCATTTGTTTGATCAGCCCTAAAATTGCCTGATTTTTAAACCAATTTATCGGGGATCGCGGATAATTCGCCGCAAAATCAAAGAGTTTAAAGGTGATTACTAAAAGTTTATTGGGAAGTGAGCGATATTCCTGCAAAGTTATCCCCAGATTTCTTGATTTTTTAGCAAAATTGCGTTGATCACGACTTGTCGAGAAGACCAACGCCATTTATATTCATCAACATCTAGTGGTTAGGAGGCAAATTTGCCCAAACATGTAGTAAAAACGATCTTTATGAAATTCACACCGGTTTTAGCCGGGGCCGTTATGGTTCTAGCTGTCATAGCGCCTCAATTGACGTCTGCCGAGGCCCAGGAAAAGGCACAAAAAGCCGCCCTGCCACCTTTGGCAGAAATTCTTTCAGATCGTATTTCAGGTAAAGCCGACGCGCCGGTAACCATCATCGAATATGCTTCAAAGACATGTCCGCATTGTGCGAATTTTCACACCGGAACTTTACCGGCGTTAAAAAAGGAATTTATCGACACGGGTAAGGTAAAATTGATTTACCGAGACTTCCCGTTAGACGGTTTGGCCTTGGCTGCAGCTATGATGGCGAGATGCGCACCAAAAGAACGCTATTTTCCCATTGTCGACATCATGTATCGAACCCAGCAGAACTGGTCTAGAGCGGCAGATCCGAATGCTGCGCTCGCACAAATAGGTTTGCTATCTGGGATTTCCAAAGAAACCATTCAAGCCTGCATCAGCAGCAAAGACGTTCACGCGGGCGTCATGAAAATACGCGGCGATGGCGACAAACAATACAAAGTTGCGTCAACACCGACGATTATAATCAACGGCGAGACATTTAAAGGACCGGCGACAATCGAGCGTCTACGTAAAGTACTCGATGCAGAACTGGCGAAAGCCAAAAAGTAATTAACAATAGGGGGCATGGTAACCCGTGCAGTTTTCTAAGCTTCGGCTTACTGGATTTAAATCATTTGTCGATCCGACCGAATTAGACATTCAGCCGGGCATGACCGGTGTCGTCGGCCCCAATGGTTGCGGCAAGTCCAATCTCGTTGAAGCGCTAAAATGGGTAATGGGCGAAACCTCGGCCAAGCAAATGCGCGGCAGCGAAATGGACGATGTTATTTTTGCTGGCTCCAGAAACCGACCGGCCCGCAACATCGCTGAGGTCGGGCTTGCCCTCGACAATTCAGAGCGCGGTGCCCCGGCGCAGTTTAACGATAACGATGACCTTGAAGTAACGCGCAAAATTGAACGTGAAAAAGGCTCAACCTACCGGGTGAATGCCAAAGAAGTCCGCGCCAGAGACGTTCATCTGCTGTTTGCGGATGCGGCAAGTGGTGCGCGCTCAACCGCATTGGTGAGCCAAGGCCATATCGGCGAAGTTGTCTCAGCAAAACCTGCCCAGCGCCGAAAATTACTCGAAGAAGCAGCTGGTATCTCCGGCCTGCATTCTCGTCGTCATGAGGCTGAGCTTCGCCTACGCGGTGCCGAGACTAATCTGGAGCGGCTCGACGACATTATGGTGACCCTCGAGGCCCAAATGCTGTCGCTCCGCAAACAAGTGCGCCAGGCGACCCGCTATCGCAATCTCAATGATCATATTCGTAAAGCCGAAGCGACTTTGTTTCTGATCCGTTGGACCGCCGCCTCCTTGGAGATCGAACAAAGCAAAGAAGTGTTAAGCGAAGCGGAAAACGCGGTTACTGAAATGACGTCGCTGGCCTCAGCGGCTTCCGTAGCTCAAGCCGAAGCCGCTGCGTATTTACCAGAACTTCGGGAAAAAGAAGCCGAAGCCGCCGCCGCTTTGCAACGCCTCACCTTAGCCAAGGAGAGCCTTGAAGAAGAAGAGGCCCGCCTCGTTGCAGCGCAAGAAGAATGTGAAACCCGCCTGGTTCAAGTTGCCCAGGATATGGAACGTGAGCGCACACTGGCCGCCGATGCCAACGCAGCGATCCGCAATCTGGAAGAAGAGAAACAACGGATCAGCGGCTTTGAAGAAGATGAAAACGCTGCCGTTACCGCCGCAGGTGAAAAGCTCGGCGTGGTAAAGAATGAATATGATGCCGAAGAAAATAGACTCGGCGAATTGACCCAGGAGGTTGCCGCCCAGGAAGCAAAGCGCAACGATCTGGATCGACGGCGCACAGAGTTAGATACCCGGCTGAGCCGACTTCGCGCCACCAATGAAGAGCTGAAGGCCGAAATTGCCAAATTGGAAGAAGACGCCATTGACCGGGAAGCTGTGGCCGCTACTGAAAGCAAACTTACCAGCGCCTCTGAGTTATTGGCCACCGCACGCGAACAAGTTGAGAGCGCGGAACAGGCCCGTATTGAAGCCACCCGCCGCTTAAGCGAGACCCAGGCACAATCCCAAGAGACCTTGGCCGAGGCGGCAAAATTAGAAGCGGAAATTCGAGCGCTTGCCGAGCTATTGGAAACGGGTGATCCGGATCTCTGGCCGCCTCTTATTGACGCCGTAACGGTTGAGCCTGGATTGGAGAGTGCTCTTGGCACAGCGCTCGGCGATGATCTGAGCGCCGCCACGAATGAATCTGCGCCGGTTCATTGGCGCCACTTACCGGCAATTGACAGCGCGCCTTCCCTGCCCAATGGCGCCGAGGCCCTAAGTAACTTTGTCAAAGGTCCGGACGCCTTGATCGCGCGGCTGTCACAGATCGGTGTCGTTGCTGATGCAGAAACCGGCTGGCGGTTATTGCCGAACCTCAAACAAGGCCAGCGACTGGTTACCAGAGATGGTGCTTTTTGGCGCTGGGACGGCTACACGTCTGCTGCGGAAGCGCCGACATCAGCGGCGATCAGATTGGAGCAGCGTAACCGTCTGGAAAACACCCGAAAAAGCCTTGAAAGTTCACAGAGCGCTGCATCAAGCGCCGAAGCCAATGTTACGGCGGCCCGTGAAGCAGTTGAAACAACAACTGCGAGCGAGCAAGCCGCCAGGGGCGCGGTCCGCAATGCCGAGACCGCTAGAGAAGCAGCGCAGCAGGAAATGGTGCAATTGCAACGCCAAACGAGTGAAAATGACACGAAACTTTCGGCCCAAAAAGATGCTGGTCATCGCGTCGCTGCCGATCTTGCGGAGGCCGAAGCCGGCCGCAAAGCGGTCACTGAAGATGAAGCAAGTTTAACGGATGTCGAAGAAGGCCGCCGCCAGGTAAATTCTCTCAGAGCCGTTGTTGGTGAAAAACGCGGTGAATTGGTTGAAGCACAATCAGCTTTTGATACGCTGAAAAATCAGGCCGAGGAGCGGCGCAACCGCCTGCAGGCCATTGCCAGCCAATTGACCAATTGGAATACGCGCAAAGAGGATGCCGAGAAACAGCTTGAAGAACGGTCCGAACGCAAACAGGCTCTCGAGGCGGAGCGTGAACGTCTCGCCCAGCAGCCAGAAGAAATCAAGCGCCGCCATCAAGATATTCTCGATAAAGTCGATGAAGCCGAAGAAAAGCGCAAAGATGCCGCCGATCGTCTGGCTGAAGCTGAAACCAAACTTGCCGATGCCGACCGCGTCTTGCGAGAAGCTGAAAGCAAACTTGCCGCGGTTCGCGAGAAACGCGTGCGGGCCGAAGCAGCCGTTGAACAAGCGGATCAAGCTTCGGCGGCGCTGATCGAGCGGATGGAAGACCGCCTCAATTGTGGTCCAGGTGCGCTACAAGAACTGTCGGGCATCGATGAAGACAAAGAATTGCCGGAACTGGAAGCTGCTGAAAAACGCGTAGAGCGGTTGCTACGCGAGCGCGAGAATATGGGCCCGGTCAATTTGCGCGCCGAGGTTGAAGCCCAGGAATTAAACGAACAAATCGACACCTTAACGACAGAGCGTGAAGACCTCACCAAAGCCATCGACAAGCTCAGGCGCGGCATCAATGAGCTCAACCGTGAAGGTCGCCAACGGCTTTTGACTTCCTTTGAAGAAGTCGACAAACACTTCCAGGGGCTTTTTGTCCGCCTCTTTGGTGGCGGTCGGGCGCATTTGGAGCTGGTCGAATCGGATGATCCGTTGGAAGCCGGTCTCGAAATTATGGCAAGCCCGCCCGGCAAACGCCTGCAAGTCTTATCTCTATTATCTGGCGGCGAGCAGGCTTTGACGGCACTATCCCTGCTATTTGCGGTGTTCATGACTAATCCCGCGCCAATTTGTGTATTGGATGAGGTCGACGCGCCCCTTGATGATGCCAATGTCGACAGATTCTGCACCATGGTCGATGAAATGGCTCATTCGCTCTCAACCCGCTTCCTCGTCATCACCCACCACCGCATGACAATGGCCAGAATGGACCGACTTTTCGGTGTTACAATGGGCGAACAGGGTGTTTCTCAGCTCGTATCCGTAGACTTGGGCCAGGCGATTGAACTCCGCGACATCGCCTAGATTAAAAAACTTTAATTTAGTCAATAAAATCAATACGTTATGACGGCTATTCTGATCAGTATTGAATCTTGACAGGCCCCAATCCGAAAGATATGTTCCGACCCGAATCCACTGGTAATTCCAATGGCAAATCCAATGGCGAACCTTCGTCTTAAAGGAGTTTTCTGTCGTCTGCCCTAGCACTTCAACAAAGGGCGTCCTGTGATGAATGAGGATAAAAATCCGCAAGTCCCAAACGGTCAAAATGACCATCTCGAGGACTTTGATCAACGGCTACAACGTGCCCGCGATTTAAACGCGGGGCTCGATCAAAACAGCAAAGCGACTGGGGCTGATGAAGGCAAAGGCGCTGCCATGCGAATTGGCACGGAGCTGGTAGTAGCGATTGCGGTCGGCGGTGGAATAGGTTTTTTTATCGACTCTTGGTTGGGAACCAAACCGTGGTTTTTGATCGGGTTTTTGTTTATAGGAAATGCCGCAGGTTTGTGGAATGTTTTCCGACTAACTAAGGGTCAGAGTTACAAAGTTGGTTTTGATCGGGACAAGCAGTCCGAAGCCAACAAAACGAAGTAAAAGGTGACGAAGAGTGGCTGAAGCACATAACCCGCTAGAGCAATTCATTATTAAAACGTGGGTTCCCATTAAAATCGGTGATTTTGATGCCTCATTTACCAATTCATCTGCGTTCATGCTGCTCGCCGTGATTGCCGCAACGGCCTTGATGGTTTTTGCTGTTCGCCCACGCGCAGGTGTTCCTGGACGCTGGCAGCTTTTGGCTGAGCTGTCCTATCAATTTATTGCCAAAATGGTGAGTGATAATATCGGCAAAGAAGGCCGCCCTTACTTCCCGTTCATTTTCTCGATTTTCATGTTTGTTCTGTTCGGCAATTTCATCGGCATGGTGCCCTACACCTTTACCTTCACCAGCCATATTGCGGTAACGCTTTCGATGGCGTTGGTGATCTTTATCATGGTGACGGTCATCGCCTTTGTTAAACATGGCTTTCATTTCTTCTCGTTTTTCTTACCAGCAGGCGTGCCAATTGTTCTGGCGCCGCTGATGATCGCTATTGAAGTTATCTCTTATTTCACCCGGCCGTTTAGTCTGAGCGTTCGGTTGTTTGCCAATATGATGGCGGGCCATACTTTGCTGAAAGTTATCGGCGGGTTCGTTGTTCCACTTGGTATTTTCGGTGTTGTGCCGATTGCCGGGCTGGTTGCCGTCACCGGACTAGAATTTCTTATCGCATTTCTGCAGGCCTATATTTTCACTATCCTGACCTGCATATACATCAACGATGCAATTCACTTGCATTAATTAAAGTTCAAACAAAAGGAAGTTATAAAATGGAATTAGATGCAGCAAAAATGATCGGCGCCGGCTTGGCCACTTTAGGTTTTATCGGCCCTGGCATTGGTATCGGACTTATCTGGGCCGCTTTGATCTCAACTGTTGGTCGTAACCCAGGTGCTGCTGATGCAGTGACAACAACCGCATGGGTTTCGTTTGCCCTGGTTGAAGCCCTGGCTATTTTCGCTCTCGCTATCGCCTTGCTGATCCTCTTCGGTTAATAGACCTTAGAAGTTCGACAAAGCGTTTAACCGACAGGCTTAAAAAATATGCCACAATTAGACATCAGCGCGTTTTCGCCACAGATCATTTGGCTCTTCATTACGTTTATTCTTCTCTACGTATTGATGGCCAAAGTGGCGTTACCCAGGATCGGTAGTATTTTGGAACAGCGGCAAGCTAGAATTGATGATAATCTAGATGCTGCCCAAAATCTCAGAAATGAGGCAGATGCCGATTCTGAGGCCTATGATCAATCATTAGCTGAAGCGCGCGAAAATGCTCGAACGGCTATTTTTGAGGCCACTCAGGAAATGTCTGATGAATCAGCACGTCGCCATGATGAACTCGGCTCAAAATTGAGCGGGGAGCTTAAAGCAGCAGAGGAACGGATCTCTGATGCTAAGACGGCGGCGATATCCGGTATCCAAGAAGCGGCGTCTAGCGTCGCCTTGGAAGCAACCGAACGTCTCATTGGCATCACGCCGGGTGACGATGCTGTTCAAACGGCTATTTCCTCTGCTATGGCGTCTAGTAAGGAGGGCAGCTCATGATTTCGACTGCTTATGCCGCGTCAGAAGGCGCATCTCAGGCACCCTTCTATGACAGCCCAACCTTTTGGGTCGCGATCTCCTTTGCGATTTTTGTGCTGACGTTTGCCAAGCCGGTGTGGAAATTTGCCACCGTGGCTTTGGATAAAAAAATCGATGAAATTGAAACTTCGATCGAAGAGGCAACCAAATTGCGCGAAGAAGCGCAGGATTTGCTGGCCAGTTATAAACGCAAAATAGCCGATGCTGAGAAAGAAGCTGAAGACATCATCGGCCAAGCCCGTGAAGAAGCTCAAGCGCTTAAAAATCGGATGACCACAGATCTTGAAGGCTCGCTGGAGCGCCGCGAAAAACTCGCGATCGAACGCATAGCTCAGGCAGAAACTGATGCCACTGCAGAAGTCCGCATCATGACAGCCGAGCTTGCCCTAGAAGCCACCCGCCAGCTTTTGATCGACAACGTCAAAGACGCCAAAGCGGATGAGCTCATCGACAGCGCGGTTAAGGACTTACCGAATAAGCTGAATTAAAGCTCGGGAATATTGAAATTTAAAAGACGGTCTCAATTGATTTGAGGCCGTTTTTTTGTATCTACCCCCCCACCCCTGCCTCCCCCTCAAGGGGGAAGGGGGATATCGCTGCAAAGTCTCGATTTACTTCCCATTGAGGGGGTGATTACCGTAAAATCTCGATCTACTTCTCCCTCCCCCCTTGAGGGGGAGGGAGGGGTGGGGGGTCAAATACATGGATAAGCTGTTTAAGCTTCGCCGATCAGCTCAAGCCATTCGGCTTCGGATAACAGTGCCACGCCTAGGTCGGCGGCTTTTTTGGCTTTTGAGCCAGCGCCCGGACCGGCAACAACGTAATCTGTTTTTTTAGAGACCGAACCAGCTACTTTGGCCCCGAGTTGCTCGGCTCTGGCTTTGGCTTCACCGCGCGTCACGGTCTCGAGTGTGCCAGTAAAGACAATGGTTTTACCAACAATCGGCGATGAGCTGTCATCTGGAGTATCAAAATCTTCGATGGTAAGCTGAGCTTCAAAATCATCGAGCAAGATCCGGCTGGCTGCGTCATTGAAAAAGCTAATTAGATCTTCCACGATTGAGGGGCCGACCCCGTCAATATTGTTGAGGTCTTCAAGCGCCTCAGAGCCAATCACGGTGGCATTTTTCAAAGCCTCACGCAGAGCGCCGATCGAGATGTATTGCTTAGCCAAAAGCCGCGCATTAGCCTGGCCGATTTGGCGAATGCCGAGCGCAAATATAAAGCGGTCGAGCGGAATAGTGCGGCGGCTCTCAATCGCGGCCAAGAGATTGTCGACCGATTTATCGCCCCAACCTTCCCGGCTTCTGATATCTTCTTCGTGATCTCTCAGCCGGAATATATCGGCAGGCGTCTTGATCAAGTCTTCTTCAAAAAAAGCTTCGACATGTTTGCTGCCGAACCCTTCAATGTCGAAAGCGCCTCTTGAGACAAAATGGCGAAACCGTTCAACAACCTGCGCCGGGCAGATCGCCCCACCGGAGCATCGCCTGACCGCCTCGCCGTCATCGCGGATAGCTTCAGAACCACACACCTGACAATGGGTCGGATAATCAAACGCCTTAGACCCTTTGGGACGTTTATCCAGCACGACCTCAACCACTTGTGGAATGACATCGCCCGCGCGCTGAATGACCACCGTGTCGCCAACGCGCACGTCTTTGCGGGCAATCTCATCTTCATTGTGCAGCGTCGCATTGGAGACCACGACACCGCCCACAGTAATCGGCTCTAGCTTAGCGACCGGCGTTAGCGAGCCGGTCCGGCCAACTTGAATATCGATTTCATTAATGACGGTCTGTGCTTGGTCGGCTGGAAATTTATGGGCGATGGCCCAGCGTGGCGCACGGCTAACGAACCCTAAGCGCTCCTGCCAGTCCAGCCGGTTTACTTTGTAGACCACGCCGTCGATGTCGTAGTCCAAACCAGCGCGTTGCTCTGATATCTTAGAATAGGCCGCCATGAGACCTGCCAGATCATTACAGACCTGCGTCAAAGGATTAACGTCAAAGCCCCAGGCCTTAAGCTGCTCGAAAAAATCCCATTGCGAATCACCGATTGGCTCGCTTAATTCACCCCAAGCATAGGCGAACATTTTCAAGGGCCGGGCGGCGGTAATGCTAACGTCTAATTGACGGAGCGAGCCCGCTGCTGCATTACGTGGATTGGCGAAGATTTTATCTCCCGCCTCTTCCTGGCGGCGGTTCAAAGCATCGAAATCGGATTTTGCCAGATAAACCTCCCCCCGCACTTCGACAACATCCGGCACATTCCCGGATAACTCAAAAGGCAGCTCATTAAAGGTTTTCACATTTGCCGTGACATCTTCACCAACAGATCCATCCCCCCGCGTTGCTGCCGAGACAAAATTTCCCTTCTCATAGCGCAATGAAATCGACAGGCCATCGATCTTGGGCTCTGCGATCATTTCAAGCGCAATGCTTGGATCATCAGTAAGCTCTTTCAAGAACCGCCGAACCCCTGTCAGGAAATCTTCTAAATCGTCTTCCGAAAATACATTGCCCAAAGACAGCATTGGGCGCGCATGGGTCACCTTCGAAAAGCCACTGGTAGGGGCGGCGCCGACGCGATCGGACGGGCTGTTAGCCCGGACTAAATGCGGAAAGGCTGCCTCAATTGCAAGATTTCGCTGGCGCAGTGCATCATAGTCACCGTCAGAAATCTTCGGCGCATCATCTTGGTAATAGGCTTTGTCGTGGGTGCTGATCGCTTCGGTTAATTTATCAAGTTCGATGCCCGCTTCTATATCGGTCAAATCTTCAACCAGAATTTCTTTCGCGGTCATTGCGCCGCCTCGACCTGCTCATTTGTATTTAGGAGGCTGACAGCAGCAGCGCGGGCTTCTTCAGTGATCTCGGCGCCGGAAAGCATGCGGGCGATCTCTTCGGTACGCACCTCGCCGGTAAGCTCCCCCACTTGAGTGATATTGCCATCCTTATCGCCGGTCTTGCTGATCTGAAAATGCGTGTTGCCGCGGGCCGCCACTTGCGGCGAATGGGTCACGACCAGGACTTGCACGTCTTCGGCCAGCCGGCCCAAGCGCACCCCAACCGCCGCCGCCGCCGCACCACCAATACCCGCATCAACTTCATCAAAGATAATGGTCGGCACCGCATCGGCATCAGCCAGCACAACTTTAAGCGCCAGCATAATGCGCGCCAACTCGCCGCCGGAAGCCACTTTATGGATCGGTCCAGCTGCCGTATTGGGATTGGTTTTCACCTCGAAGGAAACATATTCGACGCCGAACTCATTCCAGTCATTTTCATCCAAATCATCGAGACGCGTGTGAAAACTCGCAGCCTCTAATTTCAAAGGGGGGAGCTCCTTGGTGACGGCTTTATCAAGCCGATCAGCTGTCTTTTTACGGGCTGTCGATAACTTTCCCGCCGCCGCGACATAATCCGCTTTCATTTTTTCAACTTTTTTTGCCAGTGCTTCAAGATTACCGGCCCTGTCAGTCAGCACCGCCAATTGCTCCACCATCTCAGCTAACAAAGCAGGTAATTTCTCGACATCCGTATTGTGTTTGCGCGCCAATCCCCGAAGCGCAAAGAGGCGCTCCTCAATCCGTTCCAACTCTTGCGGATCCAGCTCCATCATATTGGACACGCGCTCAAGCTCGGCAATGCCCTCGGTGGCTTCCAGAAGCGCGCGTTCTAGAGATGATACCGCATTATCGAATTGACCGCCCGCTTTATCCGCTACCCGCTCGACTTTCTGCAAAGCCGAGCGCAAGCCGCTTTCAACACCATTGCCTTCATTGATATCTACGAAGGCTTCTTGGAGCGCCTCAATCAATTGCTCGGCGTTCATCAGCACGCTGCGCTTGCCGGCAAGTTCATCCTCCTCGTCTTCTTTCGGATCGATCGCTTGCAACTCATCGACAGCGTGGCGGAGATATTCTTCATCGCGCTTGGCTTTTTCGACATTGGCGCTGGCTTTTTCGAAAGCGCTGACCGCCGCCCGCCACTCTTTATACTTATCAGATACCGCTTGCAGCATATTTTGATAGCCACCAAACGCATCAACAAAGCGGCGATGGGTCGCCGGATCCAATAGGCCATGGGTTTCCAACTGGCCATGAACTTCAACCAAAATTTCACCGATTTGACGGAGCAATGCGACGCTGACGGCCTGATCATTGATAAAAGCGCGGGACCGGCCATCTGCTGAAACCACCCGGCGCAGCACCAGATTAGAAGCCCCTTCAATGCCGTGCTCGGTGAGCAGCGCATCTATTTCACTGCTCTCCGACAGTTCAAATTCTGCCGTAACAGCACTTTGGTCCGCCCCTTGACGAATAAGGTCACTGTCAGCCCTGACACCGATGGCGAGACCAAGCGCATCAAGGAGGATCGATTTACCCGATCCGGTTTCACCGGTCAGCACGCCCAAGCCGCCGCCGAATCCCAAATCCAAGCGCTCAATCAACACGACATTGCGGATAGATAAGGTGCGAAGCATAAGAACTGATTATTCCGTGATTAGAAGTTGAATTGCTTAAGCTCAGTCAAAGGGCCAGTACCAGGATTTTTCTTTCGCCTTGGGGCGAAAGGCTTTGCCTTCGACCATCTCATAGGAATCGATGTACCATTCACTGCTCGGAAAGTTATGTCCCAGAACAGAAGCTGTTTTTTTGGCCTGCTCGATCATACCCATGGCCAAATAAGATTCGGTCAGACGATGGAGTGCTTCCGGTACATGGGTCGTAGTCTGATACTGGTCGACGACCTTTTTGTACCTGTTGATCGCGCCCAAATGCAGGCCTTGGTTTTCATAATAGCGACCAATTTCCATTTCTTTACCGGCTAGATGATCCTGGGTCAGATCAATCTTCAATGCGGCATCCCGAGAATATTTGCTGTTTGGAAAACGCGTAACGATCTCACGAAGCGCTTTCAAAGCGAGTTGAGTCATTTGCTGATCGCGACCGATATCTGAGATTTGCTCATAGTATGACAAAGCCTTCAAATAATAGGCATACGGCACGTCGCGATTGGACGGATGAATGCGAATAAAGCGATCCAGCGCGATAATCGAGTCGTCATATTCATTGCCTTGATAATAGCTAAACGCCGCCATGAGCTGTGCCTTGGTTGCCCAGACCGAATAGGGATGCTGTCGGTCCACTTCCGTAAAAGCTTTGGCCGAGGATTCGTATTCGCCATTTTCAAGTTGCGCCAAAGCCGTGTTGTAAAGACGCTCGACCGGCTCTTCTTTATAGACTTCCTCCTCGGCCGCGCAGGCAACGAGAAGCAATAATGCGGCAGAGACGAATAGGGTCCGGGTAAATGTCATCAAAGTGGTCCAACTCGTATGAATGAAGCGCTAAATATATCATTTTTCAGCCGTTTGTCTGCTCAAATTGACCCGCATCCGGCGAAAAGATACAAAAAAACCGGCTCATTTTACGGGCCGGCTACAATTCGTCTGAAAACTTATTGAATTATGGGCTTTTTAGGCAGTAGCAGCGACCAAATTCACCACTTCGGCTTCTTTAGGAGCAACCTCAACGGCACTCTCTTCGGCAAAATCAACATAGCGCCAAGCTGATTTATCGGCAAACAAAGCGCGCAGCAATTGATTGGTCAAAGCGTGACCAGAGCGAACGCCTTTATAGCTGCCAAGAAATACACCGCCGGCCAAATAGAGATCACCAACAGCGTCCAGAACTTTGTGGCGTACAAATTCGTCGTCATAGCGCAAACCATCTTCGTTGAGAACTTTGTCTCCTTCGACGATAACCGCATTGTCGAGCGAGCCACCAAGACCAAGCCCTGCTGCCCGAAGTTGTTCGACTTCATGCATGAAACCAAAAGTGCGTGCGCGGGCAACTTCTTTTTTAAAGGAGCCATTGACCATCGTCACGGTGATTTCCTGCTTGGCAACGACTTCACTTTCAAAATCAATCTCAAAGCCAACGGAGAATGTATCACTTGGGATCAACTCCGCCATCTTATCGCCGATTTCAACACGAACCGGTTTCAGAATTTCAATCACACGGCGCGGTGCATCCTGCTCAAGTAAGCCAGCACATTCGATTAGAAATACGAAAGGTTGGGCACTACCGTCCATCACCGGAACTTCTGGGCCATTTACATCAACATAGACGTTATCGACACCGCAGCCAGCAAGGGCAGACATAAGATGCTCAACCGTGCTGATGGTGACGCCATCTTCTGAGCCAAGCGTTGTACACATGCGCGTATCAACAACATTGTCCCAACTGGCTACAATTTCTTTTGATCCTGGAATATCGATGCGGCGGAAGATTATGCCGGTATAAGCCTCAGCAGGCCGCAAGGTCAGCGAAACTTTCTCACCACTGTGCAGCGCGATTCCAACACAATTCATCGTCCTCAGAAGCGTCTTTTGCTTCTCAGGTCCCATCGATGCGATGACGGGAGAGACTGATTTTGTCGTATCTGAAATGACGTCCTGACCAATGTGGTTCATGGTGTTGGCTTAAACTTTCCTATTCCCTAGTATCAGGGTATCTCAAATTAACACCCCTAGGAGCTTGAATACTCCGAGAGTGTTGTAGCAACGCCCTCGTAAGTACTCAAATCAACTAATGTTGCAAATTATTACGCCCTTTATTTAACCGCACCACTTCGGTTATTAATTCGCCTGACGTCTTAAAAAGGCAGGAATATCAAGGACATCCTCCTCATCCTGCGCCGAAGAAAGACGGTCTGCTGGATCAAGATCGCCGAGTAAAGCTTGCGGCGGTGGAATATCCTCTTCTGCTGCTTCTTCGCCCGATTCGTCACTTGATTCTTGGGCCATTTCGACAATCGATTCAGGAATTGGATCAGGCACAGCTTCGATAACCGGCTCGACAACAGGTTCCGGCTCGGGTTCCGGTATAATTTCCGGGTCGGCGGCAATTTCTGGCTCAGCCGCAATTTCCGGCTCAGGAATCGGCTCAGGTTCTTGAATAATTTCCGGCTCAGCAGCAATTTCTGGCTCCGGCTCCGAAATAGGCTCCGGAATGATTTCCGGCTCAAGAACAGGTTCAGCAGCTTTTGCCTCACCGCGCTTTTTGTCACCACGAGCAACACCGGTGACCCGTTCAAACAGGCTCAAACCCGTCTTCTTAGGTGCCTGTTCGGCCTCCGGCTCAGTGGTCGCATTTACCATATCAGCTGCGGCAAAGGGATCGGCAGGCGATTCAGTTTCCATGGATCCAGAAGTGCCGGCTGGCTCTGCCGGAATAAAGACATCTTCGTCTTGTTTAATATTGGACAAAAATGCTGGAATTTGATCGTCTTCCGGCAAAGCAGCTTCTTCGATCGCTGCTTCCTCAATCGCCGGTTCAGCAATAGCCGCCGCAGCTGGCTTCGGTTGAACCGGTGCCGGTTGAGGCGTGGGTTGCTTTTGCGGCTCTTTCGCCACGGGCTGCATGGGCTCAGGACCTTGCGGCCTTGGGATCATTGCTACCGGGGCTACCGGGGCCGCCGCTTTTTCGGGCTCAGCTTTAGGAGCTGGCAAGGCCTGTTTGGGCGTGGCTTGCGTAACGGTTCTGACAACCGGCTCCGGCCTCACACCAGCAATAGATTCAATACCCGTTGCGACAACAGAAACTCTGACCTTTCCTTCAAGCGCTTCATCAAAGGTTGAGCCGAAGATAATATTAACGTCGCCATCTACTTCGTCGCGAATTCGGTTAGCGGCTTCATCAACTTCAAACAAGGTGATATCGGTGCCGGCGGTGATGTTGATCAGCACACCTTTCGCACCGCCCATCGAGGTATCATCAAGTAATGGATTGGCAATCGCCTGTTCGGCTGCTTCCGTAGCTCGGCGCTCACCTTCAGCTTCACCAGTACCCATCATGGCTTTACCCATCTCGCCCATGACAGATTTAATATCTGCAAAATCGAGATTGATCAGACCTGGCATAACCATCAAATCGGTAACGCCTCTGACGCCCGAATAGAGAACGTCATCCGCCATCTTAAAGGCATCTGCAAAGGTTGTTTTTTCGTTTGCGACACGGAATAGATTTTGGTTTGGAATAATTAGCAGCGTATCGACATATTGTTGGAGCTCTTCCAGGCCGGCTTCGGCGGCCTTCATTCGATTGGCGCCTTCAAACTGGAACGGCTTGGTAACAACACCTACGGTTAGGATGCCATATTCACGAGCCGCCCGGGCAATCACGGGAGCGGCACCTGTTCCAGTTCCGCCGCCAAGGCCAGCTGTGATAAACACCATATTGGCATCGCGGATGTGGGAGACAATTTCTTCCAGGGATTCTTCGGCTGCTGCTTGTCCGATATCGGGATTGGCGCCCGCGCCCAGACCTTGGGTAATATTAATGCCCATCTGGATACGACGTTCCGATTTCGATAATGCCAAGGCTTGCGCGTCAGAGTTGGCGACGAGAAATTCGACACCCTCCAGGCCCGACTGGATCATATTGTTGACCGCATTTCCACCCGCGCCGCCGACGCCGATAACTGTAATGCGAGGTTTTAACTCAGACTCCAACGAACCTGACGGTAGTGTAAGATTGATACTCATAATAGCCTCCAACTCCAAATCTCATGCCCCTCATCTAATTTGTCGGCTTCTCCAACATACGAGCGGCGCGTTCCCTCAATTTCCTTAATTGAGAACAAAATCCATTAGCCCCAATTCTAGAGGCAAAAGGTTACCTAAATGTTTTCACGTATCCATTTTCCTATTCGGCCAAATTTGTTATTTGGCGCGTCCATCGTGCGAGAGGATGTCTGTGACATCGCCTTGCGTTCTTTCATGACAACCTGAATAAGGCCCGCTGGGGCCGAAAACGCAGGCCCATTAACGGATTCAGCCAATCCTTTGACGTAGTTTGGCCGCCCTAAGCGGACCTGTTTATCCATCATTTCAGCTGCTAATTCGCGCACGCCGGTCAATTGAGAAGCCCCACCCGTCAGCACAACACGGCGTGCACCAGCCTTCTCAAAGCCTGTTGGTTCGAGTTTTTCGCGAACCAACTCAAAAATCTCTTCAATACGAGGGCGGATGATACCAACCAACATCGAGCGTGAAATTTGGTTTTCGCCATCATCTTCCTCGCCAACCAGGGGAACTTTAATGACTTCCTGGTCATCTGAGGGCGACGGCACGGCGCTACCGTAAAGCGTTTTCATCCGCTCGGCATAAGCAACAGGCGTCGAGAGCCCACGGGCAATATCATTGGTAACGTGATTACCGCCAAGCGGCACTGAATCGGTATAAACAATTTCCCCATCAAAGAACACTGAGAGGTCCGTGGTGCCGCCGCCCATATCAATACAGATCACGCCAAGTTCTTTTTCATCTTCAACCAAGCACGATAATCCAGCCGCATAAGGCCCGACGACTTGGCTTTCGACATCCAAATGACAGCGATTAACACAGGCCGTAATATTTCGGAGCGCGCCCGCAGAAGCGGTGATGACATGCATATTGACGCCGAGCTTCTCGCCATACATGCCACGCGGATCTTTCACACCTGGATTGCCATCGATGCTATAGGCGACGGGCAGCGTATGAATGATCTGGCGGTCATCGACTTGCTGACTATAGAGCCAGGTCGGATCGAGCGCGCGTTTGAGGTCCACTTCGCTGATCTCGTGACCTGAAATGGCGACGTCAAAAGAGATCAACTTGGATTCCGGCACCGAGCCCGAGACACACAGCACAACGTCACGGACATTCTCGCCGGCCATATGTTCCGCTGCTTCAACCGTGGTGCGAATGGAATCTTCGACGGCGGCCATATCAACGATATTGCCGTTCTTAATGCCTTTGGACACCTGGTGGCCAACGCCGATGACTTCTGCCGCGCCATTTACCAACGGGCGCGCGATGAAGCAGGCAACTTTGGTGGTGCCAACATCCAACGCTGTTATGAGACCGGTTCGATTGGCCGATTTTGACGGTGTGTTTTGTATCATCTACTCAAATTTCTAACGGTTATTTAGGTATCTCTTATGTATCTTGGCCACTAATTAGCGTACCCTTTGGATTGGCGCCCGGCTGCCGGTTGGGGCGCTTTCGCTTCGGCGTTGGTTTTCTGGGCAATAAAGGTAATTTCTTGATTTCTTCTTCAGCCGAGCCTTTTTGGCCTTCGCGGATAACCACCCGATCCGCCAAGCGCAAATCAACCGTAATCAGATCTTTTGACAACAAATCATGCTTTTGATCGAGCTCAGCGAGATGGCTCCAGGCGGCGCTGGAATCTTCTTCGGGCAAGCGAATTTCGATATCGTTACTGAGATGGAGATTCCAGCGTCGCCCGCCGACCCGGACAGCGGCTCGGACTCGGCTGGCGAGCTTCGGTTCGGTGGCCAATACTTCAAAAAGCTGGGCAGCATTGCCCGGCGCATCACGGCCGATGATGACAATGAGTTTGGTGTAGGCGCTGACATCTTTGAGCGGGATAAGCTCGCCATTGGTATCAATTAATGAAAACTTGCCGCCGCGCTGCCAGAGCGCCATCGGCCGACGCTCGCGGAGCAATAAATGCACAACATCCGGTAATTGGCGCTCAATGACGGCTTGACGCACCCAGGGCAATGCCTCGACGCGTCGGCGGGCGGCTTCAGGATCAAACGCCAAAATGGGGGCACCGCGTTCTAAACGTAGAGCTTTGAGCAGAGTTTTGCGTGACGTCTCGAAACGGCCCTCGACAAAGATCTCACGCACCGAAAAACCGGTCTTGGCGGCGCCGGCAATAACAAACCACTTTGCGCGCTCGACGGTTTGATGCACCCAGCCGCTCTGCCAGACATACCAGCCAGCAGTACTGGCACCGGCGATCAGGCAAAGCACGAAGCCGGTGACAAAGAGCGGGCGACGCCATAACGGTTTTACCCGCCGCAGAGGCTGCCCCCTTTTTGTCTTCTTGGCTGATGTGCTAAACCACGCCACTAAATGCCACTCCATATAATTCTATTGGTCATCATTAGCCGCATTCTCCACGAGCCAACTTACCAGTTCGTTAAACGATATATTTAAATGTGCAGCCTGCTCGGGCACGAGCGAGGTCGGTGTCATGCCTGGCTGGGTGTTCACTTCGAGCATATATAACTCGGTCCCGTCATAGCGGATATCGGCCCGGGACACGCCGCGGCAGCCCAAACTCTGATGGGCTAAGAGCGAAATTCGGAGCGCTTCGTCATAGACATCTTTTGGAATCTCCGCCGGCACAACATGGGTCGAGCCACCCTCAGCATATTTGGCGTCATAGTCATAAAAATCCTGCCCGGTGGTAATTTCCGTGACAGCTAATGCCCGGTCTCCTATGACCGTAACAGTGAGTTCCCGGCCCGGGATGAACTTCTCAATCATCACCGTACGTCCGAAATTCCATTCTTCTTCACCCGGCTGGTAATTGTCACCTTCCATCACAATATGGACGCCGACACTTGAGCCTTCATTGAAAGGCTTCACGACAAAGGGCGGTTCCATCACGCTGCCGGCGATAAGTTCTTCCTGGCTGACAATTTTGTGTTCGGCAACTTTAATCCCCGCCGCCGCCATGACAGATTTCGCCACCGGCTTATCCATCGCCAAGGCTGACGCCAAAACGCCGGAATGGGTGTAGGGGATATCCAAAATATTGAGTAGCCCCTGAATGCACCCATCCTCACCATAGCGGCCATGCAGCGCATTAAAGACGACATCCGGTTTCGGAAAGAGCCGCGTCAGTAATGCCCCAACATCGCGCTGAACATCGATCGAAGTGACCCGGTAGCCGGCTTCCGAGAGCGCATTGCTGACCGCCGCACCACTTACCAGAGACACTTCCCGCTCGGCGGACCAACCGCCCAATAGCACAGCAACATGACGCGTCATGAGGTCACCTCCGTCGCCATTGATTTAACCGGGGGGTCTATCGTCACGCCAATGCGGCGGATTTCCCATTCAAGCTTTACGCCGCTTTTCTCAAAGACCCGGCGGCGCACTTCTTCGCCGAGCCCTTCCAAGTCAGCCGCCGTAGCGGAACCGATATTGATCAAGAAATTGCAATGTTTCTCAGAAACCACGGCACCGCCCCGCATCAAACCGCGGCAGCCCGCCTGATCGATCAGCTCCCAGGCTTTGGCACCTGGTGGATTGGTAAAGGTGCTGCCACCGGTTGGCGTTTTCACCGGCTGAGTTTGCTCCCGCTCGGCCCGAATTTCTTTCATGCGATCGGCAATATCAGCGACCACGCCGGGCGCACCTTTAAAGCAGCCATCGATAAAAATAAGATCTTCCGGCGTATCGGAGTGGCGGTAGCTGTATTTCATATCTTCGACCGAGAGTTCGATCAGATTGCCCTTGCCATCCAAGGCCCTGACGCGTTGCACAATGTCCCTGGTCTCAGAACCATAAGCCCCCGCGTTCATGCGGATCGCACCGCCGACGGCACCCGGAATACCACACAGAAATTCAAACCCGGTGATGCCGCATTCCCGGGCTGCATTGGCGAGCCTGAGATTTGAGACACCGCCGCCTGCCGTAATTTCCAGGCCATCAACTGAAATTTTCGTAAACACTTCGCTGAGCCGGATCACCACACCCGGCACACCGCCATCGCGCACCATCAGGTTTGAGCCGATGCCGATGATGGTCACCGGGACATCTTCCGGAACATTTTGCAAAAACGCCATCAAATCACTGAGATCGGCCGGCCAGAACATAATCTCGGCTGGACCGCCCACCCTAAACCAGGTTGACTTGGAAAGATCCGCATTTGCTTCCATGCGCCCCTTGACGGGAGGCAGTCTGTCATACAAACCGTCGCTGAATTTCACTACTCCCATCACTCACCTGCCTCCGCCACTGAGTTGCGCATTTCTGCCAGCTGGTTTGGTAACGCATTGGCCCATTGCGTAATATTGCCTGCGCCCAAGCAGACCACGAGATCTCCGGAACTCATATACTCATCAACCAGGGCGGCTAAATTATCTGGGTGCTCAAGCGCGATCACCATACGGTGGCCATGCGAGCGTAATCCTTCAATCAGGCTATCCTGACTAACGCCCTCAAGCGGTGTCTCCCCAGCCGCATAAATATCGGCAACAACGACCATGTCGGCATTGTTGAAGCAGGTGCAAAATTCCTCGAATAAATCCTTTAGCCGAGAATAACGATGGGGTTGAACCACTGCCATGACACGGCCTTCCGGCGTTGTCGATCTGGCGGCGTCCAATACAGCAGAAATTTCAACGGGATGGTGGCCGTAATCATCAATGATAGTGATGCCATCGACGGCCCCGGTATTGGTGAAACGACGCTTCACGCCTTTAAAATTTGCCAAGCCTTCGCGGATTACTTCATCAGCAAGTCCAAGCTCAAGCGCGATGCAGATCGCGGCAGCTGAATTTAAAATATTGTGGCCACCGACCATTGGCAAATGGAGCTGTTTGATCACCCGCTCGTCAGCCGACTTTCGATCAGTAATCACAATGTCAAAGCTCGAGCCATCCGGTGTTGTGGCAATATTAATGACCCGGGTATCAGCCTGAGGCGAGACGCCATACGTGATGATTTTCCGATCCGATACTTTTGGAATAAGTGCCTGTACTTCAGCATCATCAATACACAAAGTGGCAAAGCCATAAAAAGGGATCTGTTCGACAAAGGCGACAAAGGCTTCTCTTAGGGCATCGAAAGAGCCGTAATGATCCATATGTTCATTGTCGATATTGGTGACGACCGCAATGGTTGAGGGCAGCTTCACAAAGGTACCATCAGATTCGTCCGCCTCGGCAACCATCCACTCGCCGCTGCCGAGCCGGGCATTGGTTCCCCACGCATTGATGATCCCGCCATTAATCACCGTCGGATCCATCTCAGCCGCCTCGAGCAGGGCTGCTACCAGTGAAGTCGTGGTGGTTTTGCCATGGGTGCCGCCAACCGCGATCGACCATTTAAGGCGCATCAGCTCACCCAACATTTCAGCCCGGCGGACCACCGGCATGAGGCGTTGGCGCGCCGCATCCAGTTCAGGGTTCCCGGCTTTAACCGCAGAAGAAATAACCACGACCGCCGCGTCGCCCAAATTCTCTTCTTTGTGGCCAACTTTGACGTCAATGCCGAGCCCTCTCAAGCGCAAAACATTCGCGCTTTCCGCCATATCGCTGCCTTGCACCGCATAGCCAAGATTGTGCAGCACCTCAGCGATACCGCTCATGCCGATGCCGCCGATGCCGACGAAATGAATGGTGCCTAGATCTATCGGTAAACCCCTCATGCGGCCTCCCGCTGATCACTAGTATTGGGCATCATCCCGATAACCATATCGGCAAGTCGGCTGGCGGCATCAGGCTTGCCAGCGGCCTTGGCCGCAGCGCCGGCACTTTCCAGCATGTGCGGTATAGCAAACAAAGACTCAAGCCGGTCGGCCAAAACCTGATCGGTAAAAGCCCCTTCTGGAATAAGCCAACCACCGCCCACCTCATCAACCGCATGAGCGTTCTGGGTTTGATGATCATCGACCGCATAGATGTAGGGCACGAAAATGGCTGGTCGGCCAATTGTCGTCAGCTCAGCAATGGTCGACGCCCCGGATCGGCAAATCACGATATGCGCATCGGCAATGCGATTAGGCACATCGTCAAAGAAAGTCGAAATTGTCGCCTCAACCCCCAGATCACGATAAGCGGCTTGAACTTGCTCGACATCTTCGGCCCGGCTTTGCTGCGTGACCGCGATCCGTTGCCGAAGATTAACATCGACAAGCCTTAAGGCGGCCGGCACGACAGTGCTAAATATATGGGCACCCTGACTGCCGCCAAAGACAGCGATGTTGATCGTGTCTTCTGCCTTCAAATTCGGATAAGTCCGATCCCTGACCAGAGTTACCTGAGGACGTACCGGCATGCCGGTTGTGATGACGTTAGATTTTGACGTCTCGGGAATGGCTAATACTTTCTCGAACGATGTCGCAATTTTCTCAACCCGGCTAGCCAGCAAACGGTTGGCCCGGCCGAGCACTGCATTTTGCTCATGGATGGCGGCCTTGGTACCCGAATAGGCAGCCGCCAGCATGGTCGGCACCGAAGCGTAGCCACCAAAACCAACCACCACAGCGGGTTTAAGACGGCGCAGCAAAAACCACGCTTGTAATGTTCCAATGATAATTTCCACCGCGCTGAAAATGCGCGCGACTAGGCCTTTGCCGGCGATACCGCCAGCCCGCACCCGATGCGTCTCAAGTTCCGCCAAGCGACCTTTAAGGTTACCGCCTCGCCGGTCAGTCACCAACGCCAAACGATAGCCTCGATTGCCAAGCTCAGCCGCCAGGGCTTCAGCCGGGAAAACATGTCCACCGGTGCCGCCAGCTGCTAAAACGACGAGGGGTTTAGCCATCATATAAGACGCCCCCCCATATCCTTGCCGCCGAGATCACGCCACGCATTTTCCTGGCCCGGCCGCTCACGGGTCAAAGCCAGCACCATGCCAAGCCCAATCGCCAATGCGAGCATTGACGAGCCACCATACGAAATCAGCGGTAAAGTCATCCCTTTGGTCGGCATGAGATTAAGCGTCGAGGCCATATTGATGATGGCTTGCAGGCCGAATTGCACCAGCAGACCGGCGACTGCCAATTGGACAAACAAGTCGGTTTCCTTGAAGGCGCGGGCAAAGCCTCGCAAGACGACGAACAAGAACAGGCCGACGATCAGCAATGTCATCACCAAACCGAATTCCTCACCGGCAACAGCGAAAATGAAATCGGCATGGGCATCCGGCAGCACTTCTTTGACATGACCCTCACCCGGTCCTCTGCCAAAAACACCGCCATTGCGAAACGCCTCGAGTGAGCGGGCCACCTGATAGGCCTCACTGCTGGCCGGATCAAAAAAGCGGTCAATCCGCATTTGCACATGCGAGAAATTGAAATAGGCGGCAAAACCACCACTGATAAAAATGAGGCCAATGGCGAGCACCAGGAGCATCGGTAAGCCGGCTAGGAAAAACTGCACTCCCCAGACGACACTCACCAAGATCGCCATGCCGACATCGGGCTGCATGAGCAGCAATGCCACCACGGCCAGATAAAGTCCGACCGCGACCATATAGCCGGGAAAATCTTCCTTGAGCCGCCAGGCAGCAAACATCCAGGCGGAGATGATTGCAAAGCTTGGCTTTACAAACTCAGAAGGTTGGATCGAAAAGCCGCCAAAGGTCACCCACCGGGTGGCTCCTTTGATATCATCGCCATTGAGCAAGGTGTAGACCATGAGAATGACCGACAGGCCAAAACAAATGACCGCTACTTGCCGGACCCCGCTGCGGTTCAGCAAAGACACGGCAAACATAACGATCAGGGCAAAGGGCAAGACAATGAATTGGCGGCGGGCAAAATAGAACGTGTCGAGACCGATCCGCTCAGCTACAGCTGGGCTTGCTGCCAAAGCTAAAACCGCCCCACTTGCCGCGATGGCGATAATGGCCGCAATCATCCAGCGATCAACCGTCCACCACCAGCGGCCAAAGAGGCTTTCATCGGTCCGCGAGAAGGTTGAATTCATGACGCCGCCCCCACTTGTTGATTAACGAGGGATCGGAAGGCATCGCCTCGTTTTTCGAAATTTTCAAATTGATCAAAGGATGCACAGGCCGGTGACAACAGGACTGTGCCAGGCTTAGCCCGCTGAGCTGCCTCCTGCGCTTGCTGGAGAGCCGTCGCCAGATCACCACATTTGCTGATTGAAACAGCAGGACTGAGAAGGTCGGCAAGCTGATCTTGAGCCTCGCCAATGACATAAGCCTGGCGCACACGAACAAGCTCAGACTCCAGGGCACCAAGGTTTTCCTCCTTGAACTGACCGCCGACAATCCAATGAATGTTGTCGTAGCAGGCGAGCGCTTTAGCAGC
>Ga0233429_1000594_pt1 | contig 55309 bp, 58 predicted proteins | sample SI_118_April2016_3_FD_179879 | JGI IMG/M metagenome (GOLD analysis project Ga0233429, IMG submission 179879) | Seawater microbial communities from Saanich Inlet, British Columbia, Canada - SI_118_April2016_135_MG | ecosystem: Environmental > Aquatic > Marine > Inlet | place: Canada: British...
CGTACCGCTCAGCGACATACCTGACTAAATTTTATTGCCGATGTGGCGGAATTGGTAGACGCGCTACCTTGAGGGGGTAGTGAGCTACGCTCGTGCCAGTTCGACTCTGGCCATCGGCACCATATTCTTTTGTTCAATTGTGAAAATTTATAAAATTTTCACAATACGTCGTAAACAATACCAGTCTTTCCAATGGTTTGTTCGAACTCTGCCAAAAAACAAAAACACACCGGTGTATAAACAGTGGTACTATGTCGTATTAACTTAATACAATATAATGTTATGAACTGGCGTCATCGTACTGAAAGAAAATTTGAAAGCTTTTCAGATCTTGTGTTTGAAAACAGCAAAAAAACTATTGCTGCAATTTTGCTATTGGTTTTTGCATTAGGCTCTCAGTTGCCAACACTGACCATGGACACTTCAACAGAAGGGTTTTTGCATAAGACAGACCCTATGCGTATTGCTTATGATGAGTTTAGGGATCAATTCGGTCGTGATGAAAAGCTGCTAATCGCTATTAAAACCAAAGATGTTTTCGATTTAAACTTCTTAAATAAACTGGAAAACCTCCATAAGAAGCTTGAAAATGAGCTGCCTTATATTACCGATGTTAATTCATTAATTAATGCTAGAAATACTTATGGCAATAAAGATAGCTTGATTGTTGAAGATTTATTTGAAGAGTTGCCAAAAAATCAGGCTGATATTAATCCGCAAAAACAGCGTGCACTCAACAATCCGTTATTTGAAAACTTACTTTATAGCAAGGATCAAACCTTCACAACAATCGTGATTGACACACAAACCTATTCATCATTTGATGCGCAGGGTAACTTGATTGTTGAGAACGAGGAAGATGAATTTGCTGATGAGACTGATACAACTACACAGGTAAAGCAGGAATATTTGTCTGACGCAGAAAATACAGTTATTGTTAAAAAAACTCAAGACATTATTAAGGATTTTGAGGCAGATGATTTCCAGATATACCTTACAGGTTCCGCTGTTATTGCCGGTACCCTAAAACAAAGCATGATGGCAGATACTAAGAGTTTTGTGCAAAAAATGGTGATCGCTATTATCATTGTTTTGGCGCTATTGTTTAAACGTGTATCGGGCGTATTTTTGCCTTTAATTGCAGTAACTTTTACCATTTCAGTGACACTTTCATTGATGGCTATTACAGGTACACCATTCACTATTGTGACTCAAATTATGCCGTCATTTTTGCTAGCCGTCATTACCGGTGGTGCCATTCATCTATTGGCTATTTTTTATAAAGACTTGGCAAAGTCTCAGGATGTAAAAACCTCTTTAAATTACGCCATGGGGCATTCTGGTCTTGCTATTGTAATGACCTCTTTGACGACAGCAGCAGGATTATGGTCGTTCTCATTTTCTGAGTTATCGCCGGTTTCAGATTTAGGTGTATTTGCCAGTAGCGGCGTATTAATTGGACTATTGTTTACTTTGGTGTTATTGCCAGCTTTGATTAGTGCCATGAACCTTAAAGCAAAATCGAGCGCAGAAGATGCAAAAGAACACACCATAATGGACACTATGCTGTTAGGCATTAGTCGTATTTCAACAGGCTATCCAAAAGCGATTGTTGCTATTAGTTCAGTGATGATTATCGTGGCAATTTTCTTTGCTTCACAACTTAGATTTGAGCACTATCCTTTGCAATGGTTTCCAGAAGATCATGCTTCACGTGTAGCTACCGAAGTGGTGGATAGCAATCTTAAGGGTTCGGTGACCTTAGAAGTTATAGTTGACACACATAAGGAAAATGGCCTGTATGATCCGGCAATGTTAAATAAAATTGAAAGCGCAACTAAGTACTTAAATAGCATCCAGACGGACACCTATTTTGTAGGAAAAACATTAAGCTTGGTGGATGTTCTTAAAGAGACTAATCGTGCATTAAACGAAAATCAAACAGAATTTTATAGTATTCCACAAGACAAAGATCTTATCGCCCAAGAGTTGTTTTTATTTGAAAATAGTGGCAGTGATGACCTGGAAGATTTTGTTGATTCTAGTTTTTCAAAGGCGCGTATTACTGTCAAAGTTCCTTATATAGATGCGTTGGAATACAATCAATTTATTGCTCAAGTTCAAACAGAATTAGATCGAGAATTTGATGGCGTGGCAACAGTGTCATTAACGGGTATTACTACGTTGCTTTCTGTCATTATGGATAGATCTATTAGTTCAAGTGCAGTTAGTTATGTGATTGCTTTTGGATTGATTTCTATCATGATGATTGTTCTGGTTGGCAACATAAAAATTGGCCTAATTAGTATGATTCCAAACATGCTGCCAATTTTATTCCTATCAACTATTATGGTAATATTTGATATGCCACTGGATATGTTCACCATGCTTATTGGTGCTATTGCACTTGGCTTAGCGGTGGATGATACTGTACACTTTATGCATAATTTTAGGCGCTACGAGCTTGAATATAATGATGTTGATAAAGCGGTAAGGCTTACATTAATGGGAACCGGTCGAGCCATTGTAGTTACCTCGATTGTATTGTCAGTGGGATTTTTAGTGTTGCTATTTGCTTCAATGAGCTCCATGTTTAACTTCGGTGTCTTAACAGCAAGTGCCATTTTTATCGCATTATTGGCTGATTTTTTCTTGGTACCCGCCATCATGAAACTTATGATTCACAATAAAGGAGATTTGTAATGAATAAATTATTAAGCGCACTAGGCGCTTTGCTGATTTCAAGCAGTGTTTTTGCCGGCAATCAAGCTAGAGAAATTATGGAAAAAGTTGATGCTAGAGACGACGGCACCAGTTTAATCTCAACCATGAAAATGACACTCATTGATAAAAACGGTAAAAAACGCAATCGACAAATGCGCACTTTTGCTAAAGATATTGATGCCAATACTGAGCACAAAACTATTTTCTTTTTGTCGCCTAGCGATGTTAAAAATACCGCATTTTTAACTTACGATTATAGCGCTGACGATAAAGATGATGACCAGTGGATGTACTTGCCCGCACTCAAAAAGACCAAGCGCATTCCAGCCAGTGATAAAGATTCGGCATTTATGGGCAGTGATTTTTCTTATGCAGACATGACCGATAAGGAGCTAAATGATTACACATTTAAGCTGGTGAAAGAAACAACTATTAAGCGTAAAGAGGGGAAGGTGCCTGTTTGGAAAATTGAATCAACACCTATCAGTCAAGCAGTAATTGATGAAACGGGTTACATCAAAAGCACACTCTACATTCGTAAAGATAACCACGTGCTCACCCGTGCTAAGTTTTATTTGAAAAAAGGCTCAAGAGTTAAGTATATGGATGTGCGAAAATTAGAAAAAATTGATGGTATTTGGGTGGCCATGCAAACTACCATGACCACCAAACAAGGCAAAAAAACTTTGCACAAAACCATTTTGACGAATTCTGATGTTGAGATCAACAAAGCTATCGATGACGACATGTTTACCGTTCGTGTTATTGAAAAAGGCCTGTAAATGAAGCGGGCTGTTGCTAGCATTGTGGTGGCAATATCCTTAACTGCAAGTGCAGAAGAGGGTTTTGATGACGATAGTTTTGACGATGAAATCATTGAGGTTGTAGCTGAACATGCCACAACGGCTAAGGGCACACTGTATGGATCAATGGACTTTGAGTCGCACTACAACATCAACAATGATAAAGACTTATCGTCACTGAAAGCATTAGTAGATGTGATTGGTGAATACAGGCTGGACAATGGCCATAAGATTAAAGGCAATCTTAAGGGTTACCATGACTTTATTTATGCTTCAGGCATGAGTAACTACTCCAATACGCCTGATGGCTATGAAAATGAGATCAATTTAAACGAACTAACGGTCGAAGGCAGTATTAATTCAAGGCTTGATTTTAAAGTTGGTCGGCAAATTGTCGTTTGGGGCAAGTCGGACTCCATTCGTGTTACCGATGTTTTAAACCCAATTGACAACCGTGTTCCTGGGGTTGTTGATATTAAAAATCTTCGCTTGGGCAGAGTCATGAGTAAGTTGGATTATTATTTTGATGAGTTGAATTTGTCGTTCATTGCTCTGCATGAAAATCGATTTACCAAAACAGCGTCCTACGGCTCTGATTTTAAAACAACCGTGGATAAGGCAACCAATAAGCCCGATGATAGTTTGGCCAATACGGGCGTGGCACTTAGCCTGACGGGTGCGTTTGAGGGTTACGATTTAGGGTTGTATTTTGCTGACACTTACATTGATAAGTCTTATTTAGACGTGGCGAGCGGCACTCTGCAGTTTGATAATAAATCAAAAATGTTTGGTGTGGCCTACAATCAAGTTGTGGACAGTTATTTGCTTAAAGCTGAAATGGCTTATTTTGATCAAATAAAATACACCAATGTGACAGACACTAAGCCAAGAACGGATGTTTTGATAGGGCTTGAATACAGTGGTATTAGTGATGGTTCGTTGTCATATGAGTTGGCATATAGAGCAATTGATAATTACGATAGCAATATATACGCCAAGAACAACGGCTGGAAAAAACAAGAAGAATACCAGCAAGTGGTTCGTTTTACTCAGTCTTACCTCAATCAAACGTTGGATTTATTAGCAACATTAAGCGCTTTTGGAAAAGACGCACAAGATGGCGGATCGGCTAGAGTTTCTTTGGATTATGCCATTGATGACCAGGTTTCAATCAGCGGTGGTTTGATCGATTATTTGGGTGGAGATTCACCCGCACTTGACACAAATAAAGACAATGACCGCATTTTTATGAAAGTTAGCACTATTTTTTAACATTTATGTCACACACAGTTAATTATATGGTGATATAATAATATCGTTATTATTTATATTGTCATAGACTTTAATGAAAAAGACTGACTTACTGCCAATTTTTGTACTAGCTATTTCTACCAGTGTTCCCGCATTTTGGGGCGGTAATAACAACTGGACTCCTTTCAGCACTAACTCTTGGTCGCCTTTTGGCTCCGGCACGGGTTATAACAATCAAGCCCCTTGGGGTGGTAGCTCGAATTGGAATCCAATGGCCACAGGTGGCAACTGGAGCCCCCGTAACGACGCAGCTAACATGAGTCGCTATGGCGCCCATCCTTACTCATTGGTACAATATCGAAACAATCCAATGTTTCAGTATGAGCCGTTAGCGCCTGCTGTACAAAACCGAGTCCAGCCAAGTGACTGGCTTACTGAAACGGATTTTGCCGCTACTTTAGAAGAAATTGAAAACAATGAAAGCAAAACATTCATTATTGACGATTTTGCAGCGTTTGGGTTAACGGATGGCTATGTTCGTGCTAAATCCGAAACATTGGGCTTGGGCAGGGTTATTAGAGATCACCTGGGACAGCATACAGATAATCTTTTTGGCACAACGGATACCATTTATGGCAAGCAAGGTTATGCTTTGTCTCCTGCGGCCTCATCCACGGTTAAAATACAAAATTAAAATACATATACATGACGTTAAAAACCAGCCTTCGGGCTGGTTTTTTATTACCCGCTCTTAAAACCAAGCCATTTGCATTATTTGCTAAATTTTAGTTCGTCTCTTTACAGTGCTGTTCTTGTGCGTGGTTTTTGTTTAAATGCAGTGGTTTTTAATGAGCGTTACCCTAATTTTTCTTAGAATCAGGGTGTTTTCTTTGTATCTTCTTCGTATTTTCCTTATATTTCCTCTGTATTTTTCTTGTTTTTAGGCAATATTCAGCACTTTTTACCCGTATTTCAATAATTCTCTAATTTTTTTGTATTGTTAGATCCTTGCAGTGGCGGGGTGTTTAGATGTTTTTGTGGTTTTTTTGCAAATATATATTAGAATATTATTGACTTCTAATATAGTTACTGTATAATACGCACCTATCAAGACGGCTCAAGTCTGATACTTAAAACACCTCACTAATGAAGGTGTTACATTTAAAAACAATTAATCTAGGAGATTAACATGAAAAAAATTATCGCTATCGCTACTTTAGTAGCTGCTACATCAGCTTCAGCTGGTTTCTTTAACAACTCAAACGGTTCTAACGACTTCGGTCCTTTTAACGGTTCTAACAACTGGGGTCCTTTCGATTCAGGTTCTAACTTTGGTCCTATGAACTCTGGTTCTAACATGGGTCCATTTACTGGTGGAAACAACTGGGGTCCTTTCAACGGTGGTTCTAACGCTGGTCCTTTTAATGGCGCTCAAAACTGGGGTCCTTTCCAGGGTGGTAACAAGTGGTTAAACAACACTGACTTCGGTTTAAACTTTGACACTAAGAACACTACTGACACTAACGCTTCTGGCGCTGCTGACGGTTCTGCTTCTGGTACTGCTGACGCTAACGCTAAAGGTCAAGCTGACGCATACGCTAAAGGTCAAGCTGATGCTTATGCTAAAGGTCAAGCTGATGCTTACGCTAAAGGTTATGCAGACGCTAAAGCTTCAGGTAGCGCAACTTCAACTGAAGTAGCTAAGTAATTTATATTCTAAATTACTGCCTAGCTCAGTCTAGCATTGCACTACTCAGTGATCTAAGCCTGGCTTAGGCCCCTGAGTAGACAAGCTAAAACCACCCGAGAGGGTGGTTTTTTTAAACATAAAATAATGTATTCTTGGGAATATTGATTACACAAGGAAAATATCATGAAAACAATTATTACAATCGCTACTTTGGTAGCTTCAAGCTCAGTTTTAGCTGAGTACCATAATGACGCTTACGACTGGAACAACGATGCGGTTGAACCTGAACAGGCTGTTGTTTTAACTTCTAATGAGGTGACTGAATTACAAGAAAAAGTCTCTTATGCTTATTTACAACAAGATAACGGCGTTTTTGGCTATAACCCATATAATGTTATGGACCCAAGATGGATGATGGAAGAAATGGACAACTTTATGGACTAATTTGTAGAAAGTTAGTTGATTTAAAAGGCCACCCTTTCGGGTGGTTTTTTATTGTCTAAAATAAAGTTATTGATTTATTGACCTGCATCAAATCATGTTTATTTTAATATTATTAAAATAACACTTTCGGCACTTTAATGGACGTTGCTTGCTTTCAGATTATGTAAATACCTTGGGGCAGTTATTGCTTAGGACTTATGGTGAACGAGTGCACAAGGTTGCAATCGATGCTGGGCTTAGCTGTCCTAATCGAGACGGCTCTAAAGGTATTGGTGGCTGTACGTTTTGTAATAATGTAACTTTTAGTCCGAATGGTAGAGCGCCAGATCCCATATTAGAGCAAATTCAAAATGGCCGTGAGGTGTTAATTAAACGAACGGGCGCTAAAAAATACATTGCCTATTTTCAAGCATATACAAACACGTATTCCGACATTGAAACATTGTCAAAAATGTACGAGACTGCACTTTCTGAAGATGATATTATTGGTTTGTCTATAGGAACCCGACCAGATTGCGTGCCAGATGAAGTCATTGATTTATTGGTAGATTATCAGAATAAGGGGTTTGATATATGGCTAGAACTGGGCTTGCAATCAGCTTTTGATAAAACCTTAAAGCGTATTAATAGAGGCCATGGATTTGAAGAATACAGACAAACCTTGCTCGCTGCTAGAGGCAAAGGACTGAGAGTTTGTACGCATTTGATCATTGGCTTACCAGGTGAAAACGAAACTCATTTTAAGGCCACGCTTCAGCGCGTTCTGAACTTAGGAGTGGATGGATTGAAGTTTCATCCACTGCACGTGGTTAAGGGCACGCAATTGGCGAATGACTGGCGTCGGGGTGAGTACCGGCCAATGACAATGGAGTATTATGTTAAGGCGGTATCCGATCTGATTATGATGGCGCCAAAAGATATGATTTATCATCGCTTGACCGGTACGGCAAATAAACAGCAACTGTTAGCACCTGAGTGGTGCAATAAAAAATGGAAGGTTCTAAATTCCATTGAGGCAGAGCTTAGAAGCAAAAATAAGGAAAAAGTGTTATGGAATTAGTTTGCCCAGCGGGTAATTTACCCTCGCTCAAAACTGCCATTGATAACGGTGCAGATACGGTTTATATTGGTTTTGCTGACGATACCAATGCTCGACATTTTGCTGGCCTTAATTTTAATGAACAGCGCTCAGTACAGGGCGTTGAGTATGCGCATTCAAGAGGCAAAAAAGTTTATGTGGCGATTAACACTTATCCACAGCCTTCGGGTTGGCAGCGTTGGATAGAGGCTATTGATCGTGCAAATCGACTTGGAGTGGACGCCGTTATTTTGGCGGACATTGGACTGATGGAATATGCAGCAAACAAGTATCCAGATTTAAATTTGCATTTATCAGTACAGGGCTCTGCGACCAGCCATGAAGCTTTGGATTTTTATTACCAAAATTTTAATATTAAGCGTGCAGTGCTACCTAGGGTTTTGTCAGTTGCACAAGTTAAAAAAGCCATTGACAGCTCCCCGGTTGATATTGAAGTGTTTGGTTTTGGTTCTTTGTGTGTGATGGTTGAGGGTAGGTGTATTTTGTCCTCTTACGTTACTGGCCGCTCCCCAAACACATATGGCGCTTGCTCCCCAGCCTCACACGTTGAATATGTTGAAAACGACATAAAGTTAGAGACTAGACTGGGCGATGTGTTGATTGATGCTTATAAAAAAGACGAGCCAGCCGGTTACCCAACCCTGTGTAAAGGCCGGTTTGAGTCAAGGGGAAATACTTATTATGCACTTGAAGAGCCGACCAGTCTTAATACTTTGGAAATATTGCCGCAGCTAAAAGACATTGGTGTGGTCGCTATTAAAATTGAGGGGCGTCAAAGGTCGCCTGCTTATATTGAAACCGTTGCCAAAACTTGGTCGGCAGCGTTAATACAATTAGAGCAAGGTAATTATCAAACTAAAAACGAGTGGAATCAGGCTCTATCACAAGTGTCGGAAGGCTTTCAAACCACACTTGGTGCTTATCATCGGAGTTGGCAATGAAGATTTCACTTGGCCCTATTTATTTTTATTGGAGCAAGCAAGAGACGTTTGATTTTTATGACAAAATCGAAAAATCTGCAGTAGACATTGTTTATCTGGGTGAGGTGGTGTGCTCAAAGCGACACCAACTTAAGCTGGAAGACTGGCTGGTGATTGCTAAGCGATTAAGTGCTGCTGGTAAGGAGGTGGCTTTGTCAACATTGACACTGTTAGAAGCCGACTCTGAACTAAAACGTCTTGAGAGAATTTGCAAGCAAAATGATTATTTGGTAGAGGCGAATGATTTTGCGGCCATTAATTTATTATCAAAACAGAAAAGCCCTTTTGTAGTTGGGCCCAGTGTTAATATGTATAACTCGGCCAGCTTAAGTGTACTGACGGGCAAAGGTTTGGCGCGTTGGTGTTTGCCAGTTGAGCTGGCAAAAGACACACTGCAGGCGATTATGAATGAAAAGAAAATCGCTCTAGAAGCCGAAGTGTTTGTTTTTGGCAAGCTGCCTTTGTCGTTTTCTGCGCGTTGCTTTAGCGCTAGAGCGTACAATCTTGATAAAGACGATTGCCGATACAAGTGTATAGAGCATAAAGATGGCTTGCTACTTTCAACCCAAGAAGATGAATCTTTTTTAGTGATGAATGGCATTCAAACCATGTCTGCAGCGAGCTTTAACCTAATTAAAGAAATTGATGATATGCAAGCACTTGGGGTTGATGTTGTTAGAATCAGTCCGCAATATGAGCACACTGATCATATTATTCAAATTTTTAAAGACCGAATTAACAACAACATCACCACGGACCAAGCTGAACAACAACTGACACCATTAAGTAAACATGGGCAGTGTGATGGCTACTGGTTTGAAAAAGAGGGCATGGGAAAGATTAATCTTGAGCAACTAAGTGCGTTATAGATAACTATCGGTATTGGCCAAGCGATCAAAATAGCGCGCGCGATAATAGTGGCGCTTGTGCTCAATGCTGTCAGTAAAGGCAGACCTATCATGCAGTACATTGTTGCTTATTAGTCCCATGCCTGGCTCTAATAAGCCTTTAAATACATAGTCAGAGTTTTCATCGTTTAGGATTTGTTGTAGGTAATCAATGGCTTCAGTAACAAGCGGGTCTTGTGACCATACAATGTTTCTTTTTCTAGCAGTGTAGCGCATGTGCAGGTTTCCATCTGTGGAAATACTAAACACCGGCCCAGGACGATCAGACCTAAAGCCGCCACTTGAGGTTGTGCCAGCAGGAATCATCATCACATTATTCTGCATCAATGCACGAACAAAATCAGGGTTTTTTTCACGCAATAGAATATAGGCAATTTCATGGTCCATCAGCTGATTCTCACCACCTTTTTCCGCTTTTTGTACGACGTGTAAGTTAAGCGCATGGATTTGTTTATCTGGATCATTGTAATAGCCATCCGTATGCCAGTGAATCAGTTTGTTGGTGTAGGGGATGTATTTTTTTCTAATACCGGCATTAACTACTGTTAATGAGGTTAGGCCATTATCATCAGCTAACCAGTTTTTGTTGATTTGCCCTAGGCCAAATTTATTAGCAACAGCCATTGGGATTTCTGGCGATGGATCGGTGCCAGTAGTACCAACATAGATCGCCATATTGGCCCTTTGGGTTAAACCTAATAAGGCATTGTATTCATTGCTACTAAGGCTTCTTGGGTCTTTGACTTCCACTAATAAGTCAGCAATATTTTGTGGGTGTGATGCAAGTTTTTTGTCTCTCCAGCGCTTATATAGGTCCTCGCTACTCTTGTTATTTAATGAGAAAGGCGAGGTTGTTGTATTTAATTGTTCAGCATTCTGCATGGGCAAGTTTCAAATAAAAAAATATACAGTTTATATTGTGTTAGTTTGCCGGTCTTTGACCGATATCAAGTTTTTAGATTAGTTTGTTTTTTAGCAACACCGTGCGAATTTTTTTTGCAGTGTTGGCCAATTTGTTGATGTCTTTAAAATTCGGCACCTTTCCTTTGTTGAGCCTGTATTCCCAATTGTCAATTTCAATTTCAATAAAACTGATCAGCTTGACAGAGCACCCTGTGCAGACATCAGAACAAAAGTTGGAATCAATTTCGTTAAATGGCAAAGCGTCTTTTATTTGCACGATTAGTCTGTGCATGGCTTTGGTGGTGTTGGGCTTCATGGTTGTAATTTTAATGATTATTGCAAAATAGATTTTTTAGTAACGGGTAGCTATTTTGTAGTGCTTGATCAGCCCTAAAGCTTGCCCAGTGAGATTCAACGTCAAAAGCATCAAGAAAGTTTTTAACGTACAAACCAAGCTCAGTGGACCCTTGCATCTTGATTTTTCTTTGGAAAAATAGAGTGTCTGGATCTTTTTTTCTACACACCATGTCCAGAAAATCACACGTTTTTGCACTGATGCGAAGGCTTGTTACCTGTCTATTCTGGTTATGTATTAATTGGCCAGACTTAAGTCCTAGAGAGAATGATAGGCTGATGTCAGTAACCTCAATCAACACCCAGTTGCCTTTCAAAAAGTCTAAGTCACCATCTTTAATGGACTGGGCAAATATTTGGTTAAAAACCATAACAATAATTTTATTGCTAATGTTTTTTGGTATTAGTGCAAAGGGTGATTGTAATAATAGCCCATTAAATGGTTTGCTGACAACGCTCATGTATTTTGATGGTTAGGTTTTAAAGGCTAATTGTATTGTAAATTGCTTGAAATTTGATTGACTAAAATCAAGTTATAAAAATAAATTAAATTTCTTGATCTGCGTCAATGCATCACTATATGTAGTTGTTTTATAATTATCAAACACTATATGTAGTGCATATCCACGAAATGGGTAAATTTTTTAATATTATATAGGGGAGTAATATGGACATAAAACAAGCGAACAGCCCGTTGAGCGTTATTAAAAGAGACGGCACCACGGTCTTTTTTGATTCTGAGAAAATTCATTTGGCCATACTTAGGGCTGGACAAGTTAGTGAGGAATTTGATGACAATGAGGCTGGATTACTGACGGCACAGGTGTTGAAAGTCTTGGGTCATCGATCAGATCACGAGCCTAGTATTGAACGCATTCAAGACATTGTTGAGCAGGTTTTAATTTCGAGTAACTTTATAAAGACAGCGCGCAGTTACATCGCTTATCGTGAAAAACACAAGGTATTGCGAGAGGATAAAAAAACATTGATTGACGTTGCCTCTTCCATTAATGAATACGTTGATAGGGCAGATTGGCGGGTTAATGCTAATGCTAACCAGGGGTATTCTTTAGGCGGATTGATTTTAAACGTGTCGGGCAAAGTGATTGCTAATTATTGGCTTAGTCATGTGTACGCGCCAGAGATTGGTAATGCGCACAGACAAGGTGATTTGCACATTCACGACCTAGACATGCTTTCAGGTTATTGCGCCGGTTGGTCATTGCGAGTTTTGTTAAGAGAGGGGCTGAATGGCATTGATGGCCGTATTGAGGCGGGACCGCCGAAACACCTGTCAAGTGCTGTGGGCCAAATTGTTAATTTTTTGGGCACCTTGCAAAATGAGTGGGCCGGTGCACAGGCATTTAGTTCGTTTGATACTTATTTAGCGCCTTATGTTCGTTTGGATAGCTTGAGTTATGACACGGTTAAGCAACAAATGCAGGAGTTGATTTATAATTTAAACGTGCCGTCACGCTGGGGCACACAAACACCTTTTACTAACTTAACCTTTGACTGGGTGTGTCCTGAAGATTTGCGTGATCAAGTGCCGATGATGGGCAATGAGGAAATGCCATTCACTTATGGTGAATTGCAAGTAGAAATGGACATGATTAACAAGGCCTACATTGAGGTAATGACAGAAGGAGATGCCAAGGGGCGCGTGTTTACTTTTCCAATCCCTACTTATAACATGACGCCTGATTTTCCATGGGAAAGCGAGAATGCTAAGCGCTTGTTTAATATGACGGCTAAATATGGCCTGCCTTATTTTCAGAATTTTTTAAATTCAGACCTCAAGCCAAACATGGTGCGCTCGATGTGTTGTCGTTTACAACTTGATTTAAACGAGCTTTTAAAGCGTGGTAATGGGCTGTTTGGTTCGGCCGAACAAACCGGCTCTTTAGGTGTAGTAACAATTAATTGTGCGAGATTAGGCCGCAAGTACAGAGACAATAAAAAAGGACTGTATGAGCAACTGGACGAGCTACTATTGATGGCTAAAGACTCATTAGAGGTAAAACGTAAAGTGGTGCAAAAACTGATGGACAACGGTTTGTTTCCCTACACTAAGCGCTATCTTGGCACGCTCAGGAATCATTTTTCTACGATTGGTGTGAACGGCATTAATGAAATGATTCGCAACTTTACAACCGATAAAGAAGACATAACTTCTGAGAAGGGCTACCCGATGGCGGTGGAATTTTTAGACCATATTCGTACGCGCATGATTGAATTTCAAGAACAAACGGGGCATATGTTTAACTTAGAGGCCACACCAGCAGAGGGAACCACTTACCGTTTTGCTAAAGAAGACCTGAAGCGTTTTCCTGATATTCTCCATGCTGGAACGAGTGAAAAGCCCTACTATACCAATTCATCACAACTGCCAGTTGGTTATACTGTGGATCCGTTTGAAGCCTTGGATCGTCAGGATGAATTGCAGACTAAATACACGGGCGGCACGGTATTGCACTTATACATGGGAGAGCGAATTAGCTCTGGCGAAGCCTGCATGAAAATGGTGAAACGTTCATTAGAGAACTTTCGACTGCCCTACATTACCATCACGCCAACTTTTTCGATTTGTCCGACGCATGGGTATATTGAGGGTGAGCATGAGTTTTGCCCTAAATGTGATGAGGTGTTATTAGCCAAAAAGAAATTAACAACAACCAAAGGAGAAGAAGATGAAAAATCAAAAAATATTGTTAACCAATGATGAGAGACAAGTGTGTGAAGTGTGGACTAGGGTGATGGGTTATCATCGTCCGATTAGTAGTTTTAACCCCGGTAAGCAATCAGAGCATGCAGAAAGAGTTTTTTTTAAAGAGCAGAAGTTGAATTGATCGATGCACTAAACGTTGGCGGCTTTGAGCCGCTAACTACCATTGATTATCCAGACAATCTATCTTGTGTGGTATTTACACAAGGGTGCCCTTGGCGGTGTCGATATTGTCATAATCATGATTTAATTCCCACAAGTAAACAAACTCAGTTTGACTGGGAACAGATTGTTGAATTTATAAAAACCAGAGTCGGCTTGCTAGATGCCGTTGTGTTTAGTGGTGGTGAGCCGTGTTTACAAAAAGGGTTGCTGGGCGCAATCAAACGGGTTAAAGCGCTGGGATTTAAGGTGGGACTGCACACCGGAGGTGCGTATCCAAACAGGCTTAAACAATGTTTAGATTATGTTGACTGGGTTGGCTTTGATGTTAAGCATTTGCCGCTGAATTACGAGGAAGTTACACAAGTTCCAAAGTCAGCAGATAAGGCCTGGATGTCTTTGAATATTTTATTGGCCTCAAAGGTTGATTATCAGTTGCGAATTACCAAGCACCCTGAGTTGATTAGCGACGATCAATTAGACAGGTTGAAAAAACTCATGAAGAATAAATATGACAGTGATTTGATTGTACAGATGTGCAATGCTGATAATTGTTTGGATGATAAATTGCGCATTGTTTAGGCAATAAAAAAGGCGCTAAAGCGCCTTTAATTATGAACGGTTAAACTCTAGTTTTTCATCTGTGCCGCTACTTCTTCTGCAAAGTTTTCTTCTTTTTTCTCAATGCCTTCACCAACTTCAAATCTGATGAAAGACTTGACTTCTGCATTGTTTGATTTAGCAAGTGCACCTACTGTTGTGTCAGGGTCTTTAACAAAAGCTTGGCCATATAGTGTTACTTCACCTACAAATTTCTTCATGCGTCCAACAATCATTTTTTCAATGATGTTGTCTGGCTTGCCAGACTCTCTAGCTTGCTCAACAAAAATTGCTTTTTCTCTTTCTAAAAGATCAGAGGACAACTCTTCTTCAGTAATGCACTCTGGACGAGTTGCTGCAATGTGCATGGCAATGTCTTTTGCCAGCGTCTCATCTCCACCTTCTAATACGGTTAGTACTGCAATGCGCTCACCGTGCTTGTAGGCACCAATAACACCGTTATCAACCGTTACTGTTTGTACGCGTCTGATTGCAACGTTCTCACCCACTTTTGCAACAATATCTTCCCTGGCTTTTTCTAAAGAATCGCCATTGTCCAGTGTTTGTGACAGGAATTCTTCAATGTTTGTTGGCGTTGTTTTAAGTGCTAATGCGCCTAGTGTATTAACAAAATCAATGAAAGCATCGCCTTTGGTTACAAAGTCTGTTTCGGAGTTTACCTCTAAAATAATGGCTGTTTTTCCATCATCAGCGATTGATACGTTGATTAGGCCTTCAGCTGCAACGCGACCTGCTTTTTTAGCTGCCTTAGCCGCACCTGATGTGCGCATAAGGTCAATTGCTGCCTCCATGTCACCATCGGTTTCGGTTAGGGCTTTTTTGCAGTCCATCATGCCTGCACCTGTTCTTTCTCTTAATTCTTTAACTAAAGAGGCTGTAATTGCCATCATTATCTCCCGTTGGTGTTTTATTTACAAATTATGCAAGTTTTGCAATAATATCGGCCTTGGTGTCCTTGCTAGCTATTTCGATGCCTTGCTTTTTAGCAAGCGCTACTAAATCAGCCTTTAATAGAGCATTAAGTTCAGTTTTAGAGGGTTTGCTTGCTGCTTTAGGTGTTTCTTTTTTAGCCTTAGCAGGCGCTTTCTTTTCTTCAGATTTTTTAACTTCTTTAACTTCTTTAGCTGGAGTATCAGCCTCTGCTTTTTTAGCAACAGGCTTTTTAGCCGTTACTTTTTTAGCGGCTGTACTGGTTTGTGTACCAGCTGCTGCTTTAGCCTCTAAAACAGCATTAGCCACTTCTCTTGCGTAATAGCTAATAGCCCTAATAGAGTCGTCGTTTCCAGGAACCACGTAGTCAATGCCTTCGGGGTTATGGTTAGTGTCTACAATGCCGATAATTGGAAGATGAAGTTTTTGAGCTTCTCTGATGGCATTTTTTTCATGGCCAATATCAATGATAAAAACCACGTCAGGAATACCACCTAAATCTTTAATACCACCTAAGCTACGTTCTAATTTTTCCATTTCACGGGTCATCATCAGCGCTTCTTTTTTACCAAATTGTGTAAAATTTTCTTCGGCTAAAAACTCAAGATCTTTAAGACGTTTGATGGATGCTTTAATGGTTTTATAGTTGGTCATCATGCCACCTAGCCAGCGGTGGTTTACATACGGCATGCCACATCGGATAGCCTCTTCTTTCATGACATCACTTGCCGCTCTTTTTGTGCCAACAAAAAGAATTGACTTGCCTTGTGCGGCAGTTTTGCTCGCAAAGTTAAGCATATCGTTAAACATTGGTAGTGTTTTTTCTAGGTTAATAATGTGAACACCGTTGCGTGTTCCATAGATGTAGCGATCCATTTTTGGATGCCAGAATCGAGAACGGTGACCAAAGTGAACACCTGCCTCTAACATTTTTTTCATTGACGTTTTTGCCATTTTATTTCTCCGTGGGGTTAATAAAGAGAATTATTTTCTCTTTCTTCCACGACTTCTACTAGCCAACCTTCGTTTAAAAAAAGGCACCCTGACTAATATGCCAAGCCGTGTGATACATTAAACAACTCGGGCGCCCATTGTCTTAACTGGACGCCCAACTAAATTTTGATTTTTAATAAAACCGTAAAACGCGATATTATACCCTAAAGGCTTGGCTCATTAAGCCTTTGCTAGCTCGGCGCGCATGGCGTCAATTGTTGCTTTGTAGTCTTCAGTGTTAAAGATGGCAGAACCTGCAACAAAGGTATCTGCACCAGCAGCAGCGATTTCTCGGATGTTGTCAATTTTTACGCCACCATCAATTTCCAGACGAATATCCAGACCCTTATCGTCAATCATTTTGCGCACCGTGCGTAATTTGTCTAGCGACGAAGGAATGAAAGACTGGCCTCCAAAACCAGGATTAACGGACATCAGTAGAATCATATCCAGTTTGTCTATTACGTGTTCAAGGTAGTTTAATGAGGTTGCTGGATTAAAGACCAGACCCGCTTTACACCCATTGTCTTTAATAAGGCCAATTGTGCCATCAATGTGTTCAGAAGCTTCAGGGTGAAAAGTGATGTAAGTAGCACCAGCTGAGGCAAAATCAGGAATGATTCTGTCAACCGGTTTGACCATTAAGTGCGCATCAATCGGCGCTGTTACGCCGTGGTTTCTGAGCGCTTCACATACCAGTGGGCCAATGGTTAAATTATTAACATAATGGTTGTCCATTACATCAAAATGTACAATATCTGCACCATCCCTAAGTACGTTGTCTACTTCTTCGCCGAGGCGCGCGAAGTCTGCTGATAAAATAGAGGGCGCGATAAAATTAGCTTGTTTCATTTTCTTCTCCTGTTTGAATTAATTATACAAGGGTATTTAATTAAAGGTTAATAAGCTTGTTCCTGTCATTTCTTCAGGCTGTTCAATGTCCATCATGGCCAATAAAGTGGGGGCAATGTCTGACAATGCACCTTCTTCTGGCTTGGCAATGGTTGCCTTTCGGTCGCTTATAAAGATTAGAGGGACCGGATTGTTTGTGTGTGCTGTGTGCACCTCTCCCGTTTCTGGATTAACCATTTGTTCTGCATTGCCATGGTCTGCGGTAATGAGAATTTCACCATTTATCTCGTGCATGGTTTGATAAACAATACCTAGGCAAGCATCAACTGCTTCAACCGATTTAATGGCAGCATCCAGATTTCCAGAATGCCCGACCATGTCAGTGTTGGCAAAGTTGCAGATAATCAAATCGTATTTTTGGCTTTCAATGTTCTCAACCAACTCATCAGTGAGTTCAAAAGCACTCATTTCTGGTTGTAAGTCATAAGTGGCAACATCAGGTGAAGGGATTAATACTCTGTCTTCGCCGTTAAATGGCCTTTCAACGCCACCATTGAGAAAAAAAGTAACGTGTGCGTATTTTTCGGTTTCGGCAATTCTAAGTTGGGTCAGGCCTAAGTTAGATAGGTATTTTCCTAAAACATTGTTGAGCTTAGAGGCAGGATAAGCCACCGGCAGGTTGAAGTCTTTTTTGTATTCGGTTAAACAAGTGAACTGTGTTGGTACGAATGTTCCACGTGAAAATCCTTGGAAATTTTCGTCCGTAAACGCTTGTGTGATTTGTCGCGCACGATCTGCTCTGTAATTCATAAAAATCAACACATCGCCTTTTTTTATTTTTATTGGCGCCTTGATGGCGGTGGACTGGATGAATTCATCAGTTTCACCACGATCGTATGCTAAATCAACGGCTTCCATTGCAGTTTTGGCTAAAAATTTACTCTTGCCTTTAGAGATGAGTTCGTAGGCGCAACGAACACGAGACCAGCGATTGTCTCTGTCCATGGAAAAATATCGGCCAATAATACTGGCAATTTCTCCAGTACCAAGCTCAGCAATTTTATCTTCAACTTTCTGAATGTATTTTTTGGCACTTTTTTGTGCACAGTCTCTGCCATCGGTAAATAAATGTAGGTAGACTTTTTTGCACTCACGTTTATGGGCCATTTCCAGCATGCCGTGAATTTGCTCTTCGTGTGAATGCACGCCGCCATCAGAAAGCAGCCCCATAACATGAACTGCTTTGTTGTTGTCATTTGCATAATCCAATGCATTTTTTAGAATTGAATTTCTGAAAAAGTCACCGTCTTTAAGCTCATTGTGGATACGAGTAAAATCTTGTTTAACTACACGTCCAGCGCCCAAATTAAGGTGGCCTACTTCCGAGTTCCCCATTTGTTCACCAGGGAGGCCGACGTTTTTACCACTGGTGTGAATTAAAGAATGCGGAAAGGTTTCGTTAAATTTGTCCCAAACAGGGGTATCTGCCAAGGCAATGGCATTATTTTCTTTTATTTCAGAGTGCCCCCAACCATCTAGAATGATTAATAATTTTGTTTGTTTGTTAGATTTCATTGACCCTAAGTTGTTATGAATTAAACGTTAAATAAGAAGTGTACCACATCACCATCTTGTACGATGTAGTCCTTGCCTTCTGATCGTAGTTTTCCAGCCTCTTTAGCGCCTTTTTCACCGTTGTGCTTAATAAAGTCGTCAAAGGCAATGGTTTCAGCACGAATAAAACCTTTTTCAAAATCACCATGAATTTTGCCTGCGGCTTGAGGAGCGCTATCACCAACGTTGATGGTCCAGGCTCGAACCTCTTGAACGCCTGCAGTGAAGTAAGTTTGTAAGCCCAGTAATGAATAACCGGCTTTGATTAGGCGGTCTAGACCCGATTCGCTTTGCCCCATCTCATCAAGAAATTCTTGTTTTTCTTCCGCTTCTAGTTCGGATATTTCGGCCTCAATATCAGCGCAAATAGCAACCACTTGCGCATTTTCAGTTTGTGCAAATTGCTCCACCGTTTCTAAATGTGGGTTGTTATTAAACCCATCTTCACTAACGTTAGCAACGTAAAGAACGGGTTTGATGGTGAGCAGTTGAAAACCTTTTAACAGTTTGAATTCTTCATCGTCAAACGAGAGGGTGCGTGCACTTTCTCCGGCTTCGAGTGCGGGCAATATTTTTTCTAATAAATGCTTCAGTGGCAGGCCGTCTTTTTGACCTGACTTGGTGTTCTTAATGGCTTTTTGATAGAGCTTTTCAACCGCACTTAAGTCGGCTAAAATCAGCTCGGTGTTAATGATTTCTATGTCGTCTAATGGCGATACTTTGCCAGAAACATGAATAATGTCATCGTCCTCAAAACAGCGAACCACGTGCACAATGGCATCAGTTTCACGAATGTTAGTCAAAAACTGATTGCCCAGACCTTCTCCCTTTGAGGCGCCTTCAACCAGCCCTGCGATGTCTACAAACTCCATTGTGGTGGGTAGAATTTTTTTAGGATTAACAATATCAGCCAATTGCTCCAAGCGTTTATCGTTCATTGGAACGATGCCTACGTTTGGTTCAATGGTGCAAAAAGGGTAGTTAGCCGATTCAATACCAGCCTGAGTAAGTGCATTAAAAAGCGTTGATTTTCCTACGTTTGGTAGACCGACGATGCCACATTTAAAACCCATTTTTATCCTTGTGTGTGTAAGTTTTGCATGGCTTTTTCAAAATCACCTTTAATAACATCTTCGACGACTTGCAGTGCACCAACAGAGGCGTCTTGTATGTTTTCAAGTTCGGTTTTATTGGGCGCATGAAGCACAAAATTAGACACTTGTGATTTGTCTCCTGGATGGCCAATGCCGAGTCTTAGTCGATGAAATTTTTTGCTTCCAAGTGTATCAATAGTGTCCCTAAGGCCATTATGGCCACCGTGCCCACCATCAAATTTTATTTTAGCAACACCGGGGTTTAGGTCTAGCTCATCGTGCACAACTAAAATTTCATCCGTATTTATCTGGTAAAAATTGGCAATGCTCTGAATGGATTGACCTGAGCGATTCATGTAGGTATTTGGCTTTAACAAGCGAACCGTAGAGCCGGCTACATTGATTTGTGACACCTCACCAAAAAACTTGGTTTCTTTTTTAAAAACCCCTGTGTACAAACTTGCCAGCGCATCAACAAACCAAAACCCCACGTTATGACGATGCGACTGATAGTCTTTGCCGGGATTCCCCAAGCCAACAATCAGCTTAATCGTCATAATGACTTAACTGAATTAGCTCTTTTCAGAGTCTGAGTCACCACCTTGTTCTTTTTCATCGCCCTCAGCGCTGTCTTCACCTTCTTCACCTTCTTCACCTTCAGTTTCAACAATTTCTTCTTCAATCTCTTCAGCCATTAGTTTTGGTTCTTGAACAGCAACAACGCTTTGATCATGTGCTTCGATATCATCATGCGTTAGTGCCGTAAGAATTACGCCCTCAGGCAAGCTGAGGCCAGTTAAGCTGATATGGTCGCCAATTTCAAGACCACTAATATCAACATCGATTCCATTTGGCATGTCCGCTGGTAAGCAAGAAACCTCAACCGTATTAATAAACTGATTAAGAATGGCACCAAGGCGCATTGCTTCGTTGTCATCTTCGCCAATAAAGTTTAGTGGAATATTGGTAGTAATTGTTTGTTTCATGTTGATGCGTAATAGATCAACGTGAGTAATGCAGTTTTTGGCGGGATGACGCTGCAAGTCTTTAATAATGACGGGCTCAGTTTTTTTATCAATCGCCAAATCCAGAACCGAGGTAAAGGCCCCGTCTTTTTCTAGTAAGTGGGTTATTTCATGTATGTTTAGCGTGATTGCGCTAGGGTCTTTACCTGCACCGTAAACAATGGCAGGAACTTTTTCTTCACGACGCAGGCGGCGGCTCGCACCTTTGCCCTGGTCTTCTCGCATTAAAGCGTTAATTTTCATATTCATTTTGTACTTCTCCAAAAAATAAAAAACACCCACCAATTGGATGCCATGTAAATAATACGTTTTGCGACCAAACGTATCGAGGTGATGATTTTACCCGAAAATAGAACTAAAGAAAACCCTATCTAGACTTGATCCAAAACATCAGACCGACCACAGCACTAATGCTGCTAGCTAACCACAGGGCGTTGGTTGCTAAAATACCTGAGAGTATGATCAGAGCACCTGCAAAAATAGCTGACGTTTGTTTATTGGCGTTGTCTTTTAGCTGTTTAACGATCGACTCGGTTTGCTGAGAATATAGCTGAGAAGCATCTTTCATTTTGTCGAGTTTTTTTAGGGCATTAATGACTAATGCTGGCAGCTCTGGAATGTCTTTTAATAACTGAGGTGCTTGTTCTTTAAGTTTTTCAAATGTATTTTTCATGCTGTATTTTTCTTTTACTAAGTCCTCTAAAAATGGTTTGGCCGTTGCCCACAAATCCAGTTGTGGATAAAGTTGCCTGCCCAGCCCCTCAATGTTTAACAGAGTTTTGTCTAATAATAACAGTTGTGGCTGAATGGTGATGTCAAAATTTTTGGCTTCTTGGATCAGTTCAAGCAGCACTTGACCAAAAGAGATCTCCCCCAATGGTTTTTCAAACATGGGTTCGCAAATTCTGCCAATGGCTCGTTCGAACGCCACGGCATCCGTGCTAGCGCTAGCCCATCCAGAATCGATGTATGCTCTTGCCACTGCGCGGTAGTCTTGGTTAAAAAAGGCAAGAAAAATATCGGCAATAAAGTCTTTATCGGCTTCTGTTAGGGTTCCCATAATGCCAAAATCAACACCAATGTAGTTGCCATCTGCACTAACAAAAATATTGCCGGGGTGCATGTCTGCATGGAAAAAGTTGTGTTTGAAGACTTGAGTAAAGAAGATAATGACACCTTCTTCTGCCAATTTTTTCATGTTAACGTTATCGGCTTTTAGTTGCTCAATATCACCAACCGGTGTGCCGTAGATACGCTCAGTAGTTAAAACAGTTTCACTGCATAGGCTCCAGTACACTTCGGGAACGTAGAGCAGGCTTGAGTCGCTAAAATTCTTACGTAATTTTGAGGCATTAGCCGCCTCGTTTAACATGTTGAGTTCGTTGAGAATGATGTTCTCAAATTCTGCCACCACTTCAATAGGACGCATTTTTTTACTGACAGGGTGTTTACTGATTAGCCTTGCCAAGGCGTACATGAGCGCAAGATCACGTTTAATGATTTCATCAATGTTAGGACGCACCACTTTAACCACAACTTCATCGCCATCATGAGTAATGGCCGTATGCACTTGGGCAATGGAAGCCGATGCTAAGGGGTCTTTATCAAAACTCATGAAAAGATTATCCGTGGTGTCGCCTAAAGAACCTTCAATGATTTGTTTGGCATCCGCTGAATCAAAGGCCGGACATTTGTCTTGCAATTTTGCTAATTCATCGCCAATATCATCTGGCAATAGGTCACGTCGTGTAGAAAGTGTTTGGCCAAATTTAATAAAAATTGGCCCAAGCTCTTCAAGCGCCAAGCGAATGCGTTCACCACGCGTGTATTGTTTGACTGGAAAATAGTGCCAAGGAATTAAATATAAAAGCGGCTTAAAGCTTTTGAGCAGAGGCGTGGACAGAACTAAGCTGTCTAGTCGATAACGCATTAAAATACGCGAGATACTTATGAATCTGATTAAATTTTGCATCCGTTTAAGCCTCTTTGTTTTTGAATAGGCTTGATTTTGATGGCTTGATTAATAAAGTGGTAAGCTCATCTTTAACTGTTTCTAGTGGATTATTGCCTGAACTTGTTTTCTTAATTTTTTTTGCCAACTTACCAACTTGGTGGGCAATAATATCGCCGGTGTATTTTGACAGCAGTTCTTCCAAATCGATATCGATTTGTTGCAGTAGGTCTACCAGTAGTTGTGCGGTCTTGACATCGCCATGGATGATGATTTTATCTTGCCTAAGTAGCGCTGTTAAATTTTCACCTTTAAACAGTGACAGAAAAACGCTGGATTTAAGTTTTACGTCAATATCTGCGCCTGAGGCTGTATCAGAAAGCACAAAGATTTTGTTGTTCGTGCAAACAAAGTTAACTTCTAAGGGAAGGTCTTGCAAAGAAAAATAAACGGTTTTACCGTTAAGGGGTGTAAGGTTAATATTGCCATTGGCAATTAAATATTTTAGTGCTTGTTCAAGGATAAGGTGTTGCATTAGAGCTTATACCTTGATGGCCTTGTGTAGTGCAACAATACCACCTGATAGATTGTGGTATTCGCAAAACCCAAAGCCTGCATCAAGAATCATATTTTTCAGGGTTTCTTGATCGGGGTGTTTGCGAATGGATTCGGCTAAATATTGATACGATTCCTCATCGTCAGCAATCAGGCCACCTAGTTTTGGCATGACGGTAAATGAATAAAAATCATAGAATTTTTTAAGCAATTCAGAGTCGGTTTTAGAGAATTCTAGAATTAACAAACAGCCACCAGGCTTCAGTACACGGCACATCTCTTTAAGCGCTTGGTCTTTATCGGTTACATTTCTAAGTCCAAAGGCAATGCTTACACAATCAAACGTATTGGCTTCAAAGGGTAGATACTGTGCATTGAGCTGGATAAAATCAACACCAAAAAATCCTTTATTGGTTAGATTTTTACGACCCTCATCAAGCATGGAGGCGTTAATATCGGAAAGAATGACTTGACCTTCAGCGCCTACTTTTTTACGAAATTCAATGGCTAAATCGCCAGTACCACCGGCAATGTCCAGTACTTTGTCTCCATTTTTTACATTGGCTGAAGCGATGGTGTAGCGCTTCCATAGGCGGTGTGCACCAAAAGACAGTACGTCGTTCATTAGGTCGTATTTACTGGCTACGGAATCAAAAACACCCCTAACTAAGCCTTGTTTATCGTCAGTAGAGACTTCTTTAAATCCAAAATGCGTGGTTTTATCCATGATTATTTTTTTGGGTAATCTCTGAAACCAACACCGGTATAAATTTGTGTCGGTCTAAAAATACGATTGTGACTCACTTGCTCTCTCCAGTGTGCCAGCCAACCTGCAGAGCGTGCTACTGCAAAAATAGGAGTAAACTGATCAGTAGGTAAGTGCAGGATTTCAGCGTAAAGAATGCCTGAATAGAAATCAACATTTGGATACACGCCTTTTGCAGAAAGAAGCTCTTCACAAACTCGCTCAACTTCCAGTGCTGTCTCAAAGCGTTTTGAAAGCGTGACCCCAGTTTTATTGACGTATTCTTCGATCATTCTTTGTAGAATTGTTGCACGCGGATCTTTAACGCTGTATTCACGGTGTCCCATGCCCCAAATCACTTGCTTATTTTTTAAGCGTTTTTCAATGTAGGCGCGCACATTTTTGGCCTCTCCAATTTCATCCAGCATGTTGAGCACGTCTTCATTAGCGCCACCGTGCAGAGGGCCAGCTAGAGTGCCAACCGCTGCAGAAATAGCTGCAAAAGGATTGGGCAGAGTTGAGGCGGTCACCATGGCTGAGAAGGTTGAAGCATTAATCGTATGCTCGGCGTGCAAAATTAAACAAGCATCAAACAGCTTAACAATCTCATCGCTCGGGTCTTTGCCACACAGCATGTGTAAGAAGTTTCGTGCGTACCCCATTGAAGTATCAGGCAGTACCGGATCGTAACCATTGCGAATATTTTCCCACATGGAAACCAAGGTTGCCGTGGTAGATAAGATATGAATCAGTGCATTTTGGGTAACGTCAGAATCTGGTGTAACAGCTTTAGCCTCTGGATAAAACGTGGCCATTGAGGCGATTGCCATTTGCAACACGTTCATCGGGTGGCCAGTTGGTGGCAATGACCACATCATAGTACGAATGTTTGACTTTACGCGATAATGACTTTGTAATAAGCATTTGAACTCTTCCGTTTCATTCTTGCTCGGCAGTTCGCCATGAAGCAGTAATAACGAGGCTTCTTCAAAAGAGGCGTGTTTAACCAAATCTTCAATTGAGTAGCCACGATAGGCCAAAATACCATTTTTACCATCAATGGAAGAAATGGATGACTCTGTAGCAGGAACACCCGCTAAACCTGGAATGTATTCGATCATAATAAAAATATACCTTTAAGATGAGGTATATTTTAACATCTAAACCGTGTGGTTTCTTAAATAAGAGGCTTTGTAAAACGCTTTATTGTGTTCAAACGCTTGATTACACTGAGAAAGAAGAACCACAACCGCAAGTGGTTTTGGCATTAGGGTTGTGAATGATAAAGCGTGATCCTTGTAAGTCTTCAAGGTAGTCTACTGTTGCACCAATTAAATATTGGTAACTCATGGGGTCAACCACCAGCTGTACACCGTTATTTTCCACACCACTATCACCTTCTTTATGGTCTTCATCAAAGGTAAAGCCGTAAGAAAAACCGGAACAACCACCGCCGGTAATGTAGACGCGTAGTTTTAAATTTTCGTTTTTTTCTTCTTGAATTAAATCAGCTACTTTTTTAGCTGCACTGTCGCTAAAAATAATATCAGCTTCTTCTAAGACTTGTTCTGCTTGCATTCTATCTCCTAAGGCAATAGCCCAATCTGCTCAAGACCCAGCTCCTCATCCAGATCAAACATAATGTTCATGTTTTGTATGGCTTGCCCTGATGCACCTTTGACTAAGTTGTCGATCACTGACATGATGACTAATTTATTGCTGTTTGGAATTTTTTGTATGGCTATTTGGCAAAAATTAGACGACTTAACGCTACGTGTTTCAGGATAAACACCATCGTTTAGTATTGTAACAAAGGGCTCATTAGAATAGGTATTAACAAAAAATGGTCTTACATCGGTATCAGTGTCTAACAAATCGACGTACAGTGTGACGTGCATACCGCGAATCATTGGCACCAAGTGAGGCACAAAAGTAAAACCCACCTCCTCACCAGCCAACAGTTCAAGCTCTTGTTTGATTTCTGGATAATGACGATGCCCGCTAACGCCGTAAGCTTTCATGGTTTCACTGGTTTCGCACAATAACATGGCCTGATTCGCCGCTCGACCTGCACCACTCACGCCCGACTTACAATCGGCAACAATGCTAGACAGATCAACAAGATTATTGGTAATGAGCGGCTTAAGTGCCAGTTGCACCGCCGTAGGATAGCAACCAGGGTTGGCAATTAATTTTGCATTTTTAATTTGATCGCGGTTATTTTCGCTTAAACCGTAAACAGCCTGCTTTAACAGCTCAGCCTGCGTGTGTTCCATGTCGTACCATTTTGACCATTCAGTCGCATCAGATATTCTAAAGTCAGCACCAAGGTCAATGACTTTAATGCCTTTTTCAATAAAACTACCGGCACCCTCCATGGCAACACCGTGTGGTGTGGCAAAGAAAACCACGTTGCATTCATTGAGAGATTTGTCGTCTGGCAAAGAAAATTCCAAATCAGAATGTCCAAGTAAAGAAGGAAAAATTGAATCAACACGTTGCCCATTTAGTGAGCGCGAGCTAATGGCCACAACTTCCACCTCTGGGTGTTTGTTAAGCAATCTTAACAGTTCAACACCGGTATAACCAGTGCCGCCAATAATGCCCGCTTTAATCATGATTTTTTAGTGAGACTCTCCAAGCATTTTTTCAAGATAGTGAATGTTCATGCCGCCTTTTTGAAACACTTCATCATCCATGATTTTTCTTTGCAGTGGGATGTTGGTTTTGATGCCGTCAATCACCATTTCATCAAGGGCATTTTGCATTTTAATGATGGCACCAATGCGCGTATCAGCAAAAGTAATTAGCTTGCCAATCATGGAGTCGTAATGCGGCGGTACGGTATAACCGTTGTATACGTGTGAATCGACACGCACACCTAGACCACCAGCCACATGGTATTGCGTAATTTTTCCCGGTGAAGGCATAAAATTATTCGGGTCTTCAGCGTTTATACGACACTCAATAGCATAACCTTTAATAACTACGTCGTCTTGGTCAAATGACAACTCTTGCCCATCAGCAATCAGAATCTGTTCGCGTACAATATCAATGCCCGTGATCATTTCAGTCACTGGGTGCTCCACTTGCACACGCGTATTCATTTCAATGAAGTAGAATTCATTATTTTCGAACAAAAATTCAAACGTACCTGCACCTCGATAGTTAATTGCCTTACAAGCATCGGCACAAACCTTGCCGATTTTATTGCGTAATTCTGGAGTAATGCCGGGCGCTGGCGCCTCTTCCACTACTTTTTGATGGCGACGTTGCATGGAACAATCACGTTCACCCAAGTGTACGGCATTGCCGTGTTCATCCGCTAGGATTTGAATTTCCACATGCCTTGGTGTGGTTAGGAATTTTTCCATGTACACTTCAGGGTTACCGAAAAAATTCAATGCCTCTGTTGTAGTGAGCTCAACCGAACTAAGCAGGTCTTCCTCTTTTTCGACCACACGCATACCGCGACCACCACCACCACCAGAAGCCTTAATAATAATTGGAAAACCAATGTTGCGTGCAAGTTCTATGGTTTTAATGGTGTTATCGGTAAGGGCGCCGTCCGAACCAGGCACACAAGGAACGCTTGATTTTTGCATGGCCTCAATGGCGGCCACCTTGTCACCCATAACTCGAATATTTTCAGCTCTTGGGCCAATAAAAATAAAGCCGCTTTCTTCAACGCGCTGTGCAAAATCAGCACTTTCAGAAAGGAAGCCATAGCCTGGGTGAATGGCGTCCGCATGGGTGACTTCAGCTGCACTAATCAGTGCAGGAATATTCAAATAGCTGTCTTTAGAAGGGTGCGGGCCAATGCACACAGCCTCATCGGCAAGACGTACGTGCTTAAGATCCTTGTCTGCTGTTGAATACACAGCAACGGTCTTAATGCCCAGTTCTTTGCAGGCCCTTAAAATTCGAAGCGCAATCTCACCGCGGTTAGCAATGAGAACTTTTTGAATTTTATTGAGTGACATCATTGAATGACAATCAATGTTTGACCAAATTCAACTGAATCGCCGTCTTTGCATAAAATTTTAGTTACCGTGCCCGACTGGTCGGCCTCGATCTGATTCATAATCTTCATGGCCTCAACGATGCAAATGGTATCACCCTGATTAACGTGCTGACCAACGGACACAAACGCATCTGAAGTTGGTGAGGCGGCACCGTAAAAAGTACCTACCATTGGTGAGGTGATGGGGTGTCCATCCACACTCGGCGCTTCTTCAGCCGCTGATTCCACTGCCACAGGTGCTGCTGCCACTGCTACGGGCGGCGCCATGGCAATCGGTGCTGCAGCAACAGGTGCGTTGCCATAACGTGAGATGCGAACGGATTCTTCGCCCTCAACAATTTCAATCTCACTCATGCCTGATTGTTCTAATAATTCCATTAATTTTTTTACTTTACGAATGTCCATCATTCCCCCTTTTGTTGTTTAATGTGTTTAATTGCTACGTCCATGGCAAATTCATAGCCTTGAGCGCCAAAACCAGAAATTACCCCTTGTGCAATGTCTGAAAAATAAGATTGTTTACGGAAATCCTCGCGTTTGTATACGTTGGATAAATGAATTTCAATGAATGGAATGTCAACCGCTAAAAGTGCATCACGCAGAGCTACTGACGTGTGTGTGAACGCCGCAGGATTAATAATAATGTAGCGAGTGCCATCAGAGTGTGCTGCGTGAATTTGTTCAATGAGCCCTACTTCTGAATTGTCTTGGTGGTGTTTGAGTGTAAGCCCAGCTTGATCAGAAAGAGCATTAAGACTGTTAACAATGTCGTCGAGTGTTTGCGCACCATAATGATTCGGCTCTCTGGTGCCGAGCATGTTTAGGTTGGGACCGTTGAGCAACAAAATGTCCGACATAAGTAATTAAAGTTATCAAATAAATCTGATTTTACCACCACTATCATGCACGTTAGTAGGCTTTGTCAGCATTTTCACTGCAAATTTTCTATTTGGCTTTATTAAAGTGCTCCAAATATCCTTGTGCATTAATTTCACCAACAATGCGTTGTGAACGTTTTTCAACACCATCTTTGAAAAATAGAATTGCAGGGGGGCCAATGATGTTAAAGCGAGACATTAACGCCTTATCAATTTCATCATTATCTGTAACGTCAGCTTGCAAAGCAATGGCATTGCTCATCGCTTTGACGACTTCGGCATTTGAAAACACAAAGCGCTCAAGCTCTTTACAAGAAATACACCAATCAGCATAAAAGTCCAGCATTACCATTTTATTGTTTGCTTTAGCCCTGAGCAGTATTTGATCAAGATCAGTGGTTGATTTAATTTTTTCAAATTTGATGTGGACTTGCTCCGTTTGTGAGCCAGACCCATAACCAGACAGTGGTGCTAGCATGTCTCCACCACCACGAGCCACTAAGCCCCAAAGCAAGATACCGTACGCTAATACCAACAGTCCAATGGCTTTAAAGATGCGTTGCCACGGGGTTGGTGTATTGGTGAGTGAATTTAACACGCCCATGGCAATTGGCGAGAAGCTGAACAGCGTTGCCCATAGTGCCAGTGAAACTACTGGTGAGATGATACGGTCGAGCAGCCAAATGGCCACGGCCAGCATTAAGATACCAAAAATGTATTTAACGTTATCCATCCATCCGCCGGCTTTAGGCAGTTTGCTTACGCCCGCGCCAATGGCAAGCAGTGGCGCGCCCATACCTAGGCTCATGACGAATAACGACACGCCACCCAGCAGTGCATCGCCCGTTTGGCCAATGTAGATGAGTGCACCCGCTAGTGGTGGCGCCACGCATGGGCCAACAATCAAAGCAGATAAGAAACCCATAATGGCAACACTGATCAAGTGACCACCCTCTTGTTTATTACTAATGTTGGCAATTTTTCCCTGCAAACTAGCAGGCAGTTGAATTTCATAGTAACCAAACATGGAAAAAGCCAGGGCAACAAACACCAGGCTAAACACCACCAATATCCAAGGCGTTTGGAATAAGACTTGTAAGTTTTCACCAAAATAGCCCGCAAGCACACCAGCAATCGAATAAGTTACACTCATGGCGAGCACAAACACGATCGACATAATCAGTGCTTTTTGTGTGCTTACTTCACCTTTTTGTCCAACAATAATGCCCGATAAAATTGGGATCATTGGGAACACACAAGGTGTTAATGAGAGCAGCAAGCCAAAACCAAAGAAACTTGCCAATACTAAAAATATATTGTCTTGTTGCAGTAAGGCAGCAATTTTGTCGGTTTCATTCAGTTCAATTGCTTCCGTGGCTTGGATAGGCGTGTTTAGCGTGCCGTTCGTTTTGTAATCGGTAGTGACAAGCGCTTCAGAGCCTTGTATGGGCAGTATGATTTCCACACTTTTTTCTTGTGGTGGGTAACAAATACCACCCTCCCAGCAGCCTTGGTACTTGGCAACAAAGGTAATGGGTTGCGACGTTATGTTTTTAAGGGGTATTTCAATGCTCAGCGTGCCTTTGTGAACTTGGACCTCTCCAAACAGCAAGTCGTCTTTGAGCTTTCCTTTCGGGAAATTGATGTTGCCAATTTCGGCACGTTTAGCATCAATAAAAAATTTATTGTGATATAAGTAATATTCAGAATGAATGTTCCAAGTCGCCAGTAGTGTGTTGGCATCTATGGCTACAACGGAAAAACCAAAGGCTTCATCTGCAGGTAATGGCTCATCAGAAATTGGGTTGATTTTCTCAACCACCGACTGAGCTTTGGTTTTGGCTTTGGAAAATATTCCAAGCGCACTGTCAACCAGCGAAGGTCCGTGAATGTCACTAATATCAAGTGTTGCTTTTTTGGTGATGGGCGGATAGCACACGCCTAAATCAGCACAGCCTTGATAAGTTACGGTTAATAAAACCGATTTTGCGTCACCATCCAAAACGGGGATAGCAACCACAGCGTTATTGCGATAAACGCCTATTTCGCCAAAAAATTCATCGTTTTTGATTTTAGCTTCGGGGAATTTTGCTGTGCCGAGCTGTTGAGAGTAATCGGCAGAAATCTTGATTTTTTCTTTGTAAAGGTAGTAGCCTTTAGCAATGTCCCAGTTGAGCAGTATTTCATCGTTAACCACTTTTGCTTTAAAAGCAAAAGCTTCATCAGCAGGCAACAGATCATTCTCTGCGTGTGCAAATGCTGATATTAACAACAAAAATAAAGGCAACAAAAAGCGCTTCACCTATCTCTCCCAAGTATTAAAAAGTCCATTATAAGTCATAAGAGCGTTTAAGACAAACGTCTAATGCATCTGGAATGCTATTTGCAAAATTTCTGAAATTTTTGATTTTTCCAATGCACAAGCATCGTTAGAAAGAAATAACCCTTGTTTTAGGCATTAAAACAAGGGTTATTATTGATTTTTTGGTAGCTATAAGTCTTTATTAGTAAGGTTTTTACAGTTGTTTCGATTATTTCCTAAATTTTTAAAAAGGATTGAAACTAGAATTACTGAACCACAATCACCATTGCTGGACGCACTAATCGACCGTTCAGCGTAAACCCAGTTTGGACAACTTCTAGGACAGAATTAGATTCTTTATCAGGCACAGGAACCATGGTAACTGCTTCGTGAAACTCTGGGTTGAACGCTTCGCCTTCGGGTCTGATGGCTTCCACGCCAAATTTTTCCATGGTTGAGAGGAAAACTTTATCTGTCATTTCAAGGCCTTCAATAATGTGTTCAATGGTGGCTTTTTCTTCGTTCGCGGTTTTTAAGCCCATGGTTAAAGAGTCTTTAACTTCTAACAGTGCTTTAACAAAGCCATCGAGTGCAAATTTGTGTGCATTTTCAAGATCTTTGGCGTTGCGACGCTTCAGATTTTCCATTTCTGCTTGGGATCTGAGCAGTTTATCCCAGTTGTCTTTAGCCGATTGTTGTGCCTGTTCTAGTTGAGACTGCAGATCATTCTCTTCAGTTTCTTTGGTTTTTTTCTTAATATTTTCGTCTTTAGGCTTTTTCGTGCTTTTGTCATTAGCTTTCTTTTTTGTCATTTTATTGTCCAACTCATGTATATTTATCAAGTGTTACTTTATATAGTGACTATTTTAAATAAATCAATAGTAAAAAACTAACTATGTTTAATACAATCGGCATCATTACTAAACCACAAGACAGTGTAAGTGACCACACAGCGAGAGAGCTCAGTGTTTTTCTTGAGAGCCAAGGTATTGGCGTGGTTACAGAGTCGGAGCAGATTGCTGAGCAAGCGGATTTAATCATTGTGGTGGGCGGAGATGGCACTTTGCTCAATACAGCGCGTTCTTATGTTGATAATAACATTCCAATTTTAGGTGTTAATTTAGGACGCCTTGGTTTTTTAGCTGACGCTTCAGTTGGGAGCATGCTTGAAGTTGTTGCCCAAGTACTGAAAGGTGAATTTACCAAAGAAGAGCGATGTTTGCTGTCTTGCCAAATTGAAGAAAATGGCAAGGTGTTGAAGCAGTTTTTAGCACTTAATGACGTGGTTATACACCGTAAAGAAACCCTAAAAATGATCGAATTTGATGTGTTCATTGATGATAAATTTGTGAATAATCAACGTGCAGATGGTTTGATTGTAACTACGCCAACGGGATCAACGGCTTATGCGTTATCAAGTGGTGGCCCGATTATGCATCCGGGCGTGAATGCTATTGGCTTGGTGTCAATTTGCCCACACACCATGAGCCATCGCCCGCTGTTAGTACCGGGCGGTAGCGAGGTGGTGGTTCGTGTGAAAGAATCTGAAGAAGGAGCAACGGTTAGTTTTGATGGTCAAACTTCAATTCCTATCATTGCAGACCAGGATATCCGTGTGCGTCAACACGGCAGTTTTATTCATTTGTTGCACCCAAAGGATTATGATTATTTTGACATCATTCGTTCTAAACTGCACTGGGGCGGAAAACTGTCCTAAACAAAGATGTTAGCTCAATTATCGGTTAAAAATTTAGCGGTTGTTGAACATCTAGATTTGTCGTTTGATAAGGGCATGAGCGTGGTAACCGGTGAAACCGGTGCAGGAAAATCTATTTTATTGCAAGCGCTCAATCTTGCCTTGGGCGGACGTGGAGATTCTTCTTTAGTGCGTCATGGCAAGGACAAGGCCGAAGTCAGTGCATCGTTTGATGTGATGCAGCATAAAAAAATTCAAAACTACCTTAAAGAGCAGTCGTTAGAAGACGACGGTGAATGCATTTTGCGCCGAATCATTAGCAGTGATGGTCGTTCAAAAGCATTTGTTAATGGGGTCAGCGTGCCATTATCCATCGTAAAAAGTGTGGGCGAATTGTTGATTGATATGCATGGTCAAAATGAACACCAGCTATTGCTTAGGAATGACCAGCAAAGGCAACTTTTAGATGCGTATGCCAACACCGGCGAGCTTTGTGCTCAGCTTAATAAGGTGGTTGCTCAACACAAAAAAATTACCACACAAATCGATGAGTTGACCAGCCACCAAGATGCTAGACTTCAACAGCAAGAATTGTTAGGTCATCAGCTAAAAGAGTTGGAAGATGCTGCACTGTCTGAAGACGAACTCAACAGTATTGAATCGGATTTTAAAACCAGTGCCAACGCTGCAACCTTGATCGAAAAAACATCGTCCATCTTGAGTCGACTTGAGAGCGATACGGGTGTTAACACCCAGTTATTAAATCTTAATCATGAGCTGTCTCAAGCACAGGAAATGGATGATAAGCTGTCTCAGGCAGTAGAATTGTTATCAAGTGCGCAGGTTCAAGCCCAAGAAGGGGTTTATGAATTAACGCATTATCTGAGTGGATTGTCGGTCGATGAACAAAGTGCGAGCGAATTAGAGGACAGACTAAGTGAATTTCATGATTTATCCAGAAAGCACAATTGCCAAATCCCTGAGCTTTTAAAGGTTCAAGAAAAGATACAGGCGCAATTGGATGAGATTGGTGGTGGAGCCAGCTCACTTGATGCACTAAACACTGAGCGGTCTGAATTAAAAGATAATTATCAGAAAACTGCACAAAGACTCACCAAAGCAAGAGCTTATGGAGCTAAAGAGTTGTCTGATTTGGTAACCCAATCAATGCAGGTGTTGGGCATGCCCGGCAGTGAATTTATGGTTGGTTTAGTGCCTAAGACTGAAGGCGTGCAGTTGAACGGCGCTGAAACGGTGGACTTTTTGGTTAAAACCAACATGGGGCAAGATTTTAAAGCACTTAAAAAAGTGGCCTCTGGTGGTGAGTTATCGCGTATTTCGTTAGCGATTTCAGTAGTGAGTAGCGATAGTGAATACACACCAACGCTAATTTTTGACGAAGTGGATGTTGGTATTAGTGGTGCCGTGGCAGAGGTGGTTGGACAGAAGCTCAAAGAGTTGTCGCGTCACTATCAAGTGGTCTGCATCACTCATTTAGCACAAGTGGCTTCTTTCGGTCATCAGCATCTAAGAGTGAGTAAGACACAAAAAGAAGCGGGCGCAAAAACCACAGTAGAGAGGCTGTCGGATGTGGACAGAGTATCTGAGGTGGCACGAATCTTAAGTGGCACCACCGTGAGTGACAAAGCACGTAAGGCGGCAGCAGAAATGATTACAAAAAGTTCGAACTAAAACACCATTTTGCTTATTGTGATTTTGCTTTTAAGCGTTCAATGCCCAACATTTTAAAAATATATTTTTGATAAGCCGGCTCAGAATTTCCTGTTTTCATGTTACGAATAAAGAACTTTTCAAATGCAATTTTGGCCAGATGCATCATTTTGCCTTTTTTCGCCCAAGTGACATTTCTTGGTGGGATTTGAGGCATGGCGACGAACGCGGCACCGGTATCGCCCATATCAGCAATGCAAACTGCGTTCCAAGTAGGGATGTTAGATGGCTTTCGGCCGGCAATCATGTCTTCAATGTTATGCACAACGGCGGTTACCATGGACTCAATCATGTAGCCGGTTTTTGGTGTGCCGCACATAACCGGTGTTGGCTCAACCGGTGGAATGGCAATATTCACACCGAGTGAAAAGATGTTTTCTTTCACAGGAGATTGTTGGTAGTCGTTAATCATTACAAAACCACGAGGATTAACATAGCCAACATCAACATCGGCTAGTTTGGCGACAGTATCTACCCCTTTAAAGGCAGGCAGGAACATAGTGTGTTTGGTTTCAACCTCATGAGTCTTGATAGTTTTACCTTCGTCATCTACTTGATCAACGGTGACTTTATCAGATGCAATGGAGGCAACTTTGGCGTTGGTAATCCACTTAATGTGTCGTTGTCTAAATTCTGATTCTAACAAGCCCTTTGAATCGCCAACACCACCTAATCCTAAGTGACCAATGTAGGGTTCGGCTGTTACAAACGTCATTGGGCATTTATCACGAATGCCACGCTTCTTTAGATCGGTGTCCATAATGCAGGCAAACTCGTATGCTGGCCCAAAACAGGAAGCACCTTGTACAGCGCCTACAACAATGGGGCCGCCATCGTTGTTACAAAAGTCTTCCCACTTTTGGCGTGCTACCTCGGCGTGAGCCGTGGTACAAATTGAAACACTGTGGCCATCTGGCCCCAAGCCATCCACCTCATCAAACGCTAGTTTCGGGCCAGTGGCCAAGACTAAGTAATCATAATCCACCACTTGATCACCAACCATGACTTGATTGTTGTCTGGCTTGATTTCGGTGGCTTCACCCACAATTAAACTGATGTCTTTACGTTTAAGATGTGGTTCTAGTTCAAAACTAATGTCATCCTCAGAGCGCCAACCCACTGCTAACCATGGATTTGAAGGGATAAAATTAAAATTAGGGTTGTTGGAAATAACGGTAACTTTGTGACCTTTTCCTAATGTTTTTTTAATGTCGTAGGCAAAAGGCAATCCGCCTGTGCTTGCACCAATAACAACGATGTGCGCCATATGTGTTCTCCTCAGTTTTGTGTGTCAACCTTTTAACAATACTTCATTTAAAACATCTGCACCTTGACTTGGGTCAAGGTTTTGATTGTAAATAAAAGCCCGATTTGCTCTTGTTCTAAAGCACGTGATTATTGAGTAGACTTGCCTGTGTGTCAAATGTATCAGAATATCATGACATGTTAATAGACGTATTTTTACCTAAAAGAGCTTTGTTTTTTGATTAATCAGGCGGTATAATTCACAATTTTGTGGGTTTGTGATATTGGGGTTTTGGCGATGAAAAGTAAGCTGCCAAAGATTCAATTAACCATCATATTAATGAGCATTGCTTATTTTTCCACATTAGGCGCAGGACTTTCTGCAGTCTATGGGGGAGTGATTAGCTTAGTGAATACGTGGTTGGTTGATCGACATACAAGTAAACAAAAGATAATGACAATGAGCGTCCAAGCAAGTATTGGAATGATGGCATACAGTGTGATAATGCGTATGGCAATGGTAGTTGGTTTAACTTTAGTGGGATATTTTTACCTAGCGTTAAATTCAGAAGCACTCATTATTGGTTTAATTTTAGGATTGATCGGTTTTTTAATGGATAAGGTTTTACAAAGGTAATGGCATCAGGAAACGAGCTTATCGCTTCAGGCGATTACATTAAGCACCATTTACAAAACTTGACCTATGGTCAAAACCCAGACACCGGTATTTGGGAATTGGCACATACTGCGCAAGAAGCTAAAGACATGGGCTTCATGGCGGTGCATTTAGACACACTTGGGGTTTCGTTCATATTGGGCTCACTTTTCTTATTGTTTTTTTATCGCATTGGCAAGAAGATGACTACTGACACCCCTTCTGGCGCTCAAAACTTTATTGAAAGTATTATTGAGTTTATTGATGAAAATGTTCGTGGTTCATTTAACGGCAAAAATCCAATGGTTGCACCGTTGGCACTCACGACTTTTATCTGGATTGTGTTAATGAACACCATGGATCTAGTGCCGGTTGATTGGTTGCCATATCTTGCGCAACAGGTTGGCGTATTCTTTGGTGCAGACCCACACCATGTGTTCTTTAAAGTGGTGCCAACCACTGATCCGAATGCCACCTTTGGCATGTCGATTGGTATATTTATTCTTATTCTTTATTACAGCATTAAGGAAAAAGGTGCGGGTGGTTTTGCAGGAGAACTGTTGTTCCATCCATTTGGCAAAATGATGTTACCGTTTAATTTATTTTTAGAAGGGGTTAACTTAATTGCTAAGCCGGTTTCGTTAGCCTTGCGTTTATTTGGTAACATGTATGCAGGAGAGATGATTTTTATTCTAATTGCATTATTGCCGTTTTGGATTCAGTGGAGTTTATCGTTGCCATGGGCGATTTTCCACATCTTAATTGTATTACTACAAGCCTTTATCTTTATGACTTTGGTAATTGTGTATATGGACATGGCTCATCAGAAAGAAGAGCATTAATTTTTTTATAAATAGGAGTAAGAAATGACAGAAGTACAAGCAACATTATTTTTAGCAGGTTCAATCTTAATGGGTTTAGGCGCATTAGGTGCGGCGGTTGGTATTGGCATCTTGGGAGCAAGATTCTTAGAAGGTGCGGCGCGTCAGCCAGAGCTTATTCCAATGCTTAGAACACAAATGTTTATCGTGATGGGTCTAGTAGATGCGGTACCAATGATTGCGGTAGGTATCTCAATGTACATCATATTTGCGGTTGCCGGTTAAATACTTTTTTACTTAAAAGCACAGGTTTAAGCTATGAATATTAATTTGACGATGATTGGCCAATTAATCATGTTTGCTATGTTTACATGGTTCTGCATGAAATTTATTTGGCCCCCAATTGTTGCAGCAATGGATGAGCGCAAAAAACGCATTGAGAGCAGTTTGATTGCTGCTGAGCGTGGACTTTCAGAGCAAAAAGAAGCCGAACAGAAGGCTCAAGAAGTGCTAAATCAATCAAAAGATCAGGCTGCTGAAATCATTGCTAATGCAGGTAGACAAGCAGCAAGCATGGTTGAAGATGCTAAAGACGTTGCTTCACAGGAGGCGGATCGCATTAAAACTAGCGCACAGTCAGAGATTGAACAAGAGGCTATGCGTGCTCGTAATGAGTTAAAAGACCAGGTATCTGACCTAGTGATGCAAGGAGTGAGCTCGGTACTGTCCAAGGAAGTTGATGCTAAAGCACATAAAGGCATGTTGAACAAGTTATCACAATCGTTATAGGATGTATTAATGGAATTCATTACTGTCTCTAAGCCTTATGCCAATGCAATTTTTGAAATTGCTGAGCAAAATAAGTCGCATTCAGACTGGAAGGCTGTTTTAGAGGCTGGCGCACAATTAGCAAATGATGAAACCATGCAGGCGTTTATTGACTCTCCAAGTGCAACTAAGACTAACAAGGCTGATGCCATTACTGGGTTAATGAAGTCAATTGTAGGCAGAGCGCTGAGCGCAGAAGAGGCGGCGTTTGTTGGTTTGGTGTTAGACAATGGGCGCATGAGCGCCCTGCCTAGTATTTTAGAATTGTTTGATACAAAAGTGAATTTAAGCAGTGATGCCAAAGCGTTTCATGTGGTTAGCGCGTACAGGTTGAGCGCCACTGAGAAGAAAAAAATTGTCAGTGATTTGTCTGATAGATATAAGGCAACAGTGAGTATCGACACCGAAATAGATGAAAGCCTAGTCGGTGGCGTGGTGATTAAAGAAGGTGACAAAGTGATTGACTTGTCGATTAAGGCTCGAGTAGATGAGCTGGGTTTACGTTTGTCAATCAATTAATTTATTTTATTAAGAGGAAGGGTTATGCAATTAAACGCAAGCGAGATTAGTGATTTAATTAAAAAACAAATAGAAGGTTTTGATTTTGCAGCTGAAGCACGTACAGAAGGTACGGTGATCAGCGTTAGTGATGGTATTGTGCGTATTCATGGTTTGGCTGATGTGCAATTTGGTGAGATGCTTGAATTCCCAGACAATACGTTTGGCATGGCACTAAACCTAGAACAAGATTCTGTTGGTGCAGTTGTGTTGGGTAATTATTTACACCTTTCAGAAGGTGACACGGTTAAGTGTACCAATCGTTTGGTAGAAGTACCTGTGGGTGAGGCGATGTTGGGTCGTGTGGTTAATCCATTAGGTCAACCGATCGATGGCAAAGGCGCCATTGACAACCAGAGTTCATTGCCTTTAGAGATTATGGCACCGGGCGTGATTGATCGTAAATCAGTTGATGAGCCAATTCAAACCGGTATTAAAGCAATTGATGCGATGGTTCCAGTGGGACGTGGTCAGCGTGAATTAATCATTGGCGATCGTCAAACGGGCAAGACAGCCGTTGCGATAGATGCCATTATCAATCAAAAAGATTCAGGTGTTAAGTGCGTGTACGTGGCAATTGGCCAAAAAGACTCATCAGTAGCAGCTGTTGTGCGTAAATTAGAAGAGCACGGTGCATTAGAAAACACCATTATTGTTAATGCAGGTGCGGCGTCAAGCCCGTCACTGCAATACATTGCACCTTATGCAGGCTGTGCCATGGCAGAGTATTTCCGTGATCGTGGCGAAGATGCACTGATCGTGTACGACGATTTAACCAAGCAAGCTTGGGCTTATCGTGAAGTCTCGTTATTGTTAAAGCGACCACCAGGACGTGAAGCGTATCCGGGCGATGTATTTTATTTACATTCACGCCTGCTTGAGCGTGCATCACGTGTAAACGCTGAGTATGTAGAACAAATGACCAATGGTGAAGTTAAAGGAAAAACGGGTTCGTTAACTGCATTACCAATTATTGAAACTCAAGGTGGTGACGTATCAGCATTCGTACCAACCAACGTAATCTCAATTACAGATGGCCAGATCTTCCTAGAAACTGATTTATTTAATTCAGGCATTCGTCCAGCGATTAATGCAGGTCTATCAGTATCTCGAGTAGGTGGTGCAGCACAAACAAACATTATTAAGAAGCTTGGTGGCGGTATTCGTCTTGATCTAGCTCAGTACCGTGAATTGGCAGCATTTGCGCAATTTGCCTCAGATCTTGATGCTGAAACAAAAGCGCAAATTGATCGTGGTCAGCGTGTTACTGAATTGATGAAACAAAATCAATACGCACCATTATCGGTCGCAGAAATGGCAACTTCTTTGTTTGCTGCTAACTCTGGATCGTTGGATGACATTGATGCTAATAAAGTGGTTGATTTTGAAGCAGCTTTGTTGACTTACATGAATGCCAATCAAGCGCCATTGATTAAAAAAATTAATGAAACAGGCGATTACAACGACGACATTGCGTCCGAACTGCAAGCCGCGATTGATGACTTTAAGGCAAACCACACTTGGTAATTAGATAATATGGCAGCTGGCAAGGAAATTAGAACTCAGATCGCGAGTATTAAAAATACTCAAAAGATCACGTCGGCCATGGAAATGGTTGCCGCTTCTAAGATGAAAAAAGCACAAGACAGAATGCTGGCTTCACGCCCTTATTCTGAGAAGATTGCTAGAGTGATTGGGCATTTAGCATATGCACATTCAGAGTTTGAGCATCCTTACATGAAAGAAGTTGGCGAGCTTAAACGTATTGGAATTATTATTATTTCAAGTGATCGAGGCCTGTGTGGCGGTTTAAATACCAATTTATTCAGAAGCTTATTAAAACAAATTTCTGAGTATCAAGCCAAAAATATTGAAATTGATATTTGCACCATTGGTAAAAAATCCACGGCATTTTTTAAAAATTCTGGTTTAAATATTAGGTCGGTGTTGACTGATTTGGGTGATGCACCACACTTTGACGACTTATTAGGCACGGTTAAGGTTATGCTCGATGCTTATGATGAAGGTGAAATTCAGCAATTATCAGTGGCTTATAATCGATTTGAAAACACCATGACTCAAGTGCCAACGGTAACACAGATAGTGCCAATGGTAGCGAGTGAAGTAGATGGAATGGATCATCATTGGGATTATATTTATGAGCCAGATGCTGAAGAGGCATTAGGGGCATTGTTAGTGCGTTATATTGAGGCCTTGGTTTATCAAGGTTTGGTTGAGAATATTGCTTGTGAGCAATCATCGCGCATGATTGCGATGAAGAGTGCAACGGACAATGCAGGCGATATGGTTAAAGATTTAGAGTTAGTTTACAACAAGGCAAGACAAGCGGCAATTACTCAAGAAATTTCTGAGATTGTTAGTGGTGCTGCTGCCGTTTAAGGTTTTTAAGAAGGAAAATAAAAATGAGTACAGGAAAAATTATACAAATTATTGGCGCGGTTATCGATGTTGAATTTTCAGCAGACAGTATTCCAAATATTTACAACGCTTTAACGGTTACTGAAACAAGCTTAACCTTAGAGGTTCAGCAACAGCTTGGTGATAACGTTGTTCGCGCGATTGCCATGGGCAGCTCAGAAGGCTTAAAAAGAGGTTTAGAGGTTACTGATAATGGTTCGGCTATTAAAGTACCGGTGGGCACTAAGACTTTAGGGCGTATTATGAATGTATTGGGGGAGCCGATTGATAATGCTGGAGACATTGATCCTGAAGCTGAATGGGAGATTCATCGCTCTGCACCACCTTACGATGAATTGGCACCGGCAGCAGAATTATTAGAAACGGGTATTAAGGTAATTGATTTGGTTTGTCCATTCGCCAAGGGCGGCAAGGTTGGTTTGTTCGGTGGTGCTGGTGTAGGCAAGACAGTCAACATGATGGAGTTGATTCGTAATATTGCGATTGAGCATTCAGGATACTCGGTATTTGCGGGTGTGGGTGAGCGTACTCGTGAGGGTAATGATTTCTACCACGAGATGAAAGAATCAAACGTACTTGATAAAGTATCTCTTGTTTATGGCCAAATGAATGAGCCACCGGGAAACAGACTACGTGTTGCTTTAACAGGCTTAACAATGGCTGAATACTTCCGTGACGAAGGCCGTGATGTATTATTGTTCATTGACAATATTTATCGTTATACGCTTGCGGGAACTGAGGTGTCAGCATTATTAGGCCGTATGCCATCAGCGGTAGGTTACCAGCCAACACTAGCCTCAGAAATGGGCGCATTGCAAGAGCGTATTACTTCAACGAAGAAAGGATCAATTACTTCAATTCAAGCGGTGTATGTACCTGCAGATGATTTAACCGACCCATCTCCTGCAACAACATTTGCCCACTTGGATGCAACCGTGGTGTTATCGCGTCAAGTGGCAGAATTGGGTATTTATCCTGCGGTAGATCCGTTGGACTCTACTTCGCGTCAACTGGATCCACTCATTGTGGGTGAAGAGCACTATAACGTAGCTCGTGGCGTTCAGGGCGTATTGCAACGCTATAAAGAATTAAAAGACATTATTGCGATTTTAGGCATGGATGAATTGAGTGAAGAAGACAAACAGTCAGTGTCTCGTGCTCGTAAAATTCAACGTTTCTTATCTCAGCCGTTCTTTGTGGCAGAGGTGTTTACGGGTGCACCAGGTAAGTACGTTTCTCTTAAAGACACTATTTCCGGCTTTAAAGCTATTCTTGATGGTGAATTGGACGACCTTCCAGAGCAGGCTTTCTACATGACTGGTTCTATTGATGAGGTTCGTGAAAAAGCTTCGGAGAGTGCATAAATGCCAACCATTCACGTTGATGTAGTTAGCGCAACAGAGTCGCTTTACTCCGGTGAAGCAAATTGCGTGTTTGCTCCTGCATCAACGGGTGAATTGGGTATCTACCCAAAACACGTTGCCTTGTTGTCGACTTTAAAGCCGGGCGAAGTTCGGGTTGAAACTTCAAGTGGTATTGAGTCTATTTACGTATCTGGTGGTATTGTTGAAGTGCAGCCCGATGTAGTGACAATTTTTTCGGACACGGCAATTAGAGCGCATGATTTAGATGAGTCTAAAGCTCTAGAGGCCAAACAACGTGCGGAAGAAGCTATGGCTGACACCGACAACGGCTATGATATTGTGTCAACTCAGGCGACGTTAGCTGAAGCCATGGCGCAGTTGCAAATGATTTCAAAGATAAAAGGAAAGAAACTCTAGCTATTTAAAAGTGTCTTTTGGTGCACCATCGGTGCATTTTTTGCAATGCAACCGTAATCCAATATTAGACACTCTACCTGATTTCTTGATAACCCAAGGCCTAATGATCCAAGGTGGATCGTGCCTAACGTGCTGAAAGTGACCACACTCTAATTCAGCCACCCAGTCGGCTAAGTCGTCTTGATGAAAGCCAATAATTGCACGTTTTACGGACGTGGATAAAACATCCTTAAAGTTTACAATTTTTCCTTTATGAATTTTGATACCTTCTTTTTGAAGACGCCTTCTTTTGATTTTTATATCTTGTGCAAAGCCGCCTAATTCACCCGTGGACTTAACCACTCTATGGCATGGCACTTCAGGCGCAAAAGGATTTTTATTCATTGCACTTCCAACGGCCCGATGTGCGTTGGGATGGCCGATTAGTTTTGCCAGTCCAGCGTAAGTAATCACACTACCTGAGTGAACATCGCGTTTAAGAGTTTCGTAACACTTTTTTTGGAAAGGCGTCACTCTAGGTAGGGGTTCATCGCTCCATCAAATTTGTCTTGCGCCTTAAGAATGAAATCACAAACCTCTCTAACGGCACCGTGTCCACCGATTTTATCCGTTACTATGCAGGATTTCTCTTTCACCAATTCGTGTGCATTGGATACAGCAATTGGCAAGCCAACTTTAGTCATTACTGGTAGGTCAATCACATCATCACCCATATAGGCCACTTGTTCAGCATTAAGACTTAACTTGTCTAGCAGGTCATTGAAAGCTACAACTTTGTCTTCTTGGCCTTGATAAAAGTGTTCAATGCCCAGGTTTTTCATTCGATGTTCGACGGTGGTTGATTGGCGTGCGGTAATAATGGCGGGTTCGATGCCATTGTCTTTGAGAATTTTGATGCCTAAGCCATCCAAAGAATTAAATCGTTTAAACTCTTGCCCATCATCAGAAAAATACAGACCGCCGTCAGTTAAAACGCCGTCCACATCAAAAATAATTAATTTGATCTCTTTGGCTCTCAGGTAAGATTTATTCAGTAATTTCATTTATTTTGCTCCATTCAAACTTATCTCCAGGGTCAGTTTTACGGCCCGGTGAAACGTCACTATGACCAACAATATCTTTAATTGGATAACTTGATTTAAGCGTCTTTAATGTTTTATTTAATGATTGGTATTGTACCGATTCGTAGGGAGTATTGTCATCCCCTTCAAGCTCAATGCCAATGGAAAAATCATTGCAATTATTTTTTCCATTAAAACTGGATTTTCCTGCATGCCAAGCGCGTTTATCAAACGGCACGAATTGGATGATGGAGCCATCACGCCTAATCAATAAATGCGCTGATACTTGTAAGTCTTTAATGGTCTTAAAGTAAGGATGGGCAAAAAAATCCAGCTGGTTGGTGAAAAACTGTTCAATGTAATTATTATCAAACTCTCCTGGTGGCAAAGATATGCTGTGAATGACCACCATAGAGATGCCAACACCCCGTTCGTTATGATTGTCCGATGGAGATTGTTTGGCCGAACTAAGCAGGTGATTATGAATCATAGGCAGATTATAACCCTAATCGATTCGGTTGAAGTAGCGCCCTCTGAGTAATAGTCTTGGATTGTTTGGATCATCGTTAAAATCGCTGCGTTTATGCAACACGTTATTACAAAGCATGCCCTGGCCTGAATGCATTAGATGTTTAAAATGATAATCAGTATGCTTACTCAATAGTTCATCTAGGTGTTCAATGGCTTGATTTACTTCAATGGAATCTAAAAATTCAATGTTTTTTTTGCGTTGCGTGTAACGCATGTAAAGCTCCCCACTGGCCTCATCGATAAAAAAGACAGGACCAGTTGAAGTTGTTCGTCTGACCTTGCCATTGACTTTATGCTCAGGGATGGTCATGGCATTTGGATGAATAAGGGCCTTAGCAACGTCTGGATTGTCTTCACGCAACAAGAGATAAACCATTTGTGGGTCAATCCATTCGTTAGTCCCACCTTCTGAGGCTGGCCGTACACAAAACAAAGAAAATGCCCTAATGCGCTGTTCTATCGCATTGTAATAGCCGTCCGTGTGCCAACCTATGGCTTTGTTAGTATAAGGTATAAACTCACTTTGGTTTTTGTTGGTACTTTGGGTGATGTGCGCCAACCCTCGATCTTGCACGTACAAGTGTCGATCAAAATCTTTCAGCCCAAACTGGGCGTTCATGTTGATAATGGCATCAGCATAATCAGTTTGTTCCAAAACATGAAAAAGTGCAAAATTTCCCTGCTGACACAAGGAAACAACTTTATTTTTTTCGGAGTCTCTTAACTCAAAAGGGTTTTCAATTTCAACAAGATAGTCTTCCAGTTTAGTGGAGGTATTGGCTAATTTATCGTCTCGCCAATGTTGGTAGTTGTCGCTTTTGGTGAGAACATTAGCCATTAATGCGTTTATTGATCACCCATTGTTGAGTAATGGATAAGATGTTATTAACCACCCAGTAAAGTACAAGTCCTGATGGGAACCACAGGAAGAAAATAGTAAACACAAATGGCAACGACATCATGATTTTTGCTTGCATAGGATCGGGTGGCGGCGGGTTGAGTTTTTGTTGAACAAACATAGACACGCCCATGATGATTGGCAATATGTAGTAAGGGTCTTGCGCAGATAAATCGGCTAAATACCAAAACGGTGTTTGGCGCAGTTCAACCATTTCTAGCAGTACCCAGTAAAGAGAAATAAACACAGGGATTTGAACCAAGATAGGCAAGCAACCGGAAGCAGGGTTGATTTTTTCTTTCTTGTACAACTCCATGGTTTTTTGGCCAAGCTTTTGCTTGTCATCTCCGTAGGTTTCTTTTAGCTTTGTTAATCTTGGAGAGAGTTTTCTCATGCCTGCCATTGAGCGGTAAGATTTTTCACTCAGTTTGTAAAAAGCAAGTTTGATTAAAATCGTTAGAATGATGATTGACCAGCCCCAAGAGTTAACAATGGAATAGATCCAGTGCATCAGTTCAGACAAAGGCTTAGCGATAATGAATAGCACGCCATAATCTACTGTTTTGTCTAACCCTGGTGCGACGCTATCAATACGAGCTTGCTCTTTAGGGCCTATGTAAAGGTCACTTCCAGGCAGTACAGTAGTAGCGCCAGGAGCAATTGATACGTTTGGATTAACCACGGTTAATAAGTAGTTGTTGTTGCGAGCGCTGGATGAATAACTGTGTGTGTTATCCGAATCAGGAATCCAAGCGGCAAAGAAGTAGTGTTGAATCATTGCTGTCCAGCCACCTTTAGAGGTTGTTTTTGGTTCTGAGCTGAAATCGTCAAATTCGATTTTTTCATACACGTCCTGATCATCAAATTTGGCACCACCGGTAAAAGTTGGCATCATCATGTTGGACTCATCAAGCGCGTTACGAACAAGCTGTGTGTAACTACTCAAGGTTAGTTCTTTGTTAGAATTGTTGGTTACAACGTAGTCAACCGTAATAACGTAACTGCCCCTTTTAAAATGGAAGTTTTTTACCACTTCAATACCGTTATCACTCTTCCATTTGAAAGGTACCGTTAGGGTTTCACCGTTTAATTGATAGTTGTTGTTGCTTGAAGTAAAAATTGAGTGATGCGTTGGCATTTGCTCTTGTGGTAACAAACCGCTTTGAGCCTGGAACAATCCACCTGCTTTATTACTGAGTAATTGAAACTTCTTAATGCCATCCAGCTCCTCTGGATAGGCGTTAAGAAGTGCATTTTGTACAGTGCCGCCTTTGTGGCTAATTTCTACCGTTAGCAGATCAGTACTAACGGTAGTGTGTGGATGTTGTTGTATAGCAGGGGCAATTGGTAAGTCGACACGGGCTTTAGTATGGGTAATGCTTGGCACATCTTGATCTTGAGTTGGCGTCTGAGATTGGGTCTGTACTGGTGTTGGCGTGTCGAATTCAATGGTTTTTGTTTGTCTAACCAAATTACCATTGGTGTCAACCGTGTGGGTAATTTCCCATTTATCCCACAGCAAGAAAATACTTAAAAAGATTGCAACAATGAGAAAGAATTTTTGATTGTCCATAATGGTATAGTTTATTGGTTAATGTGAATGTTTTTTAGGCACGGGATCAAATCCGCCATCGTGCCAAGGATGGCATTTTCCAATGCGTTTAATGCTGAGGTTTAGGCCTTTAAAGAATCCATGCTCTTTAACAGCATCATAGGAATATTGCGAACAAGTCGGGTCGAAGCGGCAATTAGAGCCCAAAATCGGGCTAATGAACAGTTGGTAAAACTTAATTGGAATGAGTAATAAGTAGCGCATTAAACTTTTGTTACTTTTTTAAATAAATCAATGAGCTCATTGGATAAAATAAAGTTTTTAGCCGGTCTGGATTTTCTTGCCATTACTACAAAGTCCCAGTTTTTTAAATTATTTTTCTCGCACCTAAAGGTTTCTCTTGCTATTCTTTTGAATCGATTTCTATCAACGGCTAAACGATGCACTTTTTTTGAAATTGCCAGCCCCAAACGTGGATTGGATTTTTTAATGGGTTTTGCAATCACTTGCCAGTAACTTCCTTTAGCAAGTTTTCCACCTTTAAAAATATGAGCGTATTCATGAGCTTTAAGGATTCTGGCTTCACGCGTCAGCCGTAGAGACACTTAAGGTTTAAGCCGCTAAGCGTTTACGCCCCTTTCTTCTGCGTGCGTTAATAACAGCGCGACCCGCTTTAGTGCTCATTCTTGATCTGAAACCGTGCTTACGCTTACGCTTGATAACACTCGGTTGAAAGGTTCTTTTCTGCTTCATAATGAATATCGTTCAATAAAATCTTGCAATTTTACCATAAGTCACAATAAGCCTTGCAAATAACTGACATAATAGTCACCAATTTTTACTGAGCAAGTTTTGATGGATTTAATTTATTGGTTATTATTGCTAAAAGCCCCACACGTAGGGGTTCGTACTTTTTATAAAGCGTTGAAACACTTTGAAACGCCCGAACAGGTATTTTTAGCTTCAAAGTCTGAGCGTAAAGAGTGTGGATTATTTAGGCAAGCAGCGCTTGACTATTTAGAGAATCAAGATCACTCGGTGGTGCAAGCTGATTTAGATTGGGTTAAGTCAGACGACTGTCACATCGTTACCTTGATTGATGAAAGTTATCCCAAGCAGCTCAAAACCATTTCCGACCCACCACCCTTGCTCTATATTAGAGGAAGCGTTGAGTGCTTATCTAAAACACAGTTCGCCATTGTGGGCAGTCGTAACCCGACACCAGGCGGAAAGCAGAATGCTTATCAATTTTCACAAGAGTTATCCAGGGCGGGGATGATTATTACTTCGGGTATGGCCAGTGGCATTGATGCACAGGCACATATTGGCGCTTTGGAAGTGGATTGCCCGACCATTGCGGTGTGTGGCACAGGGTTGGATCGAATCTACCCAGCCAAACATAAGTCTTTAGCGCATCAAATATCACTCAAGGGCGCTTTGGTTTCAGAATTTTGTATTGGAACATCCCCAATTGCTAATAATTTTCCTAGACGCAACCGCATTATTAGCGGCCTGAGTTTGGGCACATTGGTGGTGGAAGCCAGCATCAAAAGTGGCACCATGATTACGGCTAAGTTGGCGGCTGATCAAGGCAGGGAAGTGTTTGCCATTCCCAGTTCAATTCACAACCCCTTGTCTCAAGGTTGCCACCAGCTCATCAAGCAAGGAGCTAAATTAGTAGACACGATTAATGATATTATTGAGGAGCTACCAATTGATTTAAAAAGCTCAACTAAACCACTTAATGTGTCTAATTGTACAAATAGTGTGGACAAGACACCCTTTGTGCTATTAAAATACTTAAGTTATGAGGCCATGACGATTGATAAAATGGTTGAAAAAAGCGGGTTAAGCCCCCAAGTAATTACTCAAGAGCTACTTTTGCTTGAGCTTGAAAATAGGGTTGAAAAGGCTAGCGGGTCTGCTTATGCGTTAACTAAATAAGGTTTCTATGACAAATAATATTCTTGATGTTCTGACTTATATGTTTGACTACCTTTTTGAAGAGGCTGAGCAAGACTCGTCTCATGAGATTGATGATATGGAGTTAAAAGCACACCTTTCCGATGCTGGGTTTGACACTAATCGTATTGATAAAGCGCTAAGCTGGCTTGAGAACATCGCCACTTTGCAAGACGGCCGTATTAAGCCATTTTCAACTAATCATGGCGGTATGCGTATTTACAGTGATGCGGAAAAATTAAAATTAGATGCAAAATCGCGTGGTTTTTTATTATTCATGGAAAACATGGGTCAGCTGGATGCAAATCAGCGTGAAATGATCATTGATCAAATTATGTCGTTGGGTGATTCCAGCCTGTCTTTAGATGATTTAAAATGGGTAGTGATGATGGTGCTAGGCAATAGCATTGATGAAGATGTTTCAGCGCAATGGTTAGAATCCATTGTATTTCTTGATGATAATCACACGCTTCAATAATGGCAAAAAACCTTGTCATTGTTGAGTCCCCTGCAAAAGCCAAAACAATTGAAAAATTTCTAGGCAAAGACTACCAAGTTAAGTCTAGTATTGGTCACATCCGCGACATGGCCAAGAAAAATGGCATTGAAATTGAGAACAATTTCAAGCCTAACTATGAAATCAGCGCCGATAAGAAAAAAGTTGTAGCCGATCTTCGAAAAGCAGTCAAAAAATCTGAGCAAGTCTATCTCGCGACTGATGAGGACCGCGAGGGAGAAGCGATCGCCTGGCATTTATTAGAGGCCTTAGACCTGCCAAAAGACACCCCAAGAATTGTTTTTCATGAAATCACCAAGGGGGCAATTACAAAAGCAATCCAAGAGCCAAGAACGGTAAACTTTGATGTTGTTGATGCACAACAAGCCAGACGTGTTATTGATCGTTTGGTGGGTTTTGAAATCTCGGGCGTTCTATGGAAAAAAGTTTCAGGCGCAAAGTCAGCGGGTAGGGTGCAATCCCCAGTGGTACGTTTAGTGGTTGAAAGAGAAAGAGAAATCAATGACCATACGGCAAAAAGCATGTTTAAAATTAAAGCTGATTTGGTAAATGACGCAGGTGAATTAATTGAAGCAAAACTTGATAAAGATTTTGCTACAAAAGACGAAGCACTTGAATTTACCAACGCATTACTAGAGGCAAAACTCAACGTTAATAGTACTGAGAAAAAACCTTCTAAGCGTTCTCCAAAAGCACCATTCATCACTTCAACTTTGCAGCAAGAAGCATCGCAAAAACTTGGTTTTTCAGTTAAACAAACCATGACTTTAGCGCAAAACTTGTATCGAGAAGGTGCAATTACTTACATGAGAACTGACTCCTTCACATTGTCTGAAGAAGCGATTGCAGCAGCCCAAAAGGAAATCACGTCTAAGTATGGTGCTGAGTATCATCAAGTGAGACGTCATAAAACCAAAGACGCAGGCGCACAAGAAGCGCACGAGGCGATTCGCCCAACCGATTTAACCAAGCCAAGTATTCCTGGTGTTGAAGATCAGGCGGCCAAACTTTATGCACTGATTTATAAGCGCACATTAGCCTCGCAAATGAGTGATGCTAAGCTACAAAAAACACAAATTAAAACCAATATTTCTAACCGTGATGAGAGTTTTTTAGCCAACGGCGAAATATTAGTATTCCCAGGTTTCTTGAGTGTATACGACTACTTGTCATCAGATGATAAATTGTTGCCAGACCTTGCCCAAGGTGATGAACTAACTCTGGCTAGTTTTGCAGCGAGAGAAAGTTTTTCACGCGCTAAACCACGTTACACCGAAGCATCTTTAGTAAAGAAAATTGAAGAAATGGGCATTGGTCGTCCGTCTACTTTTGCTACCATGGTGTCAACTGTACAAGACCGTAACTATGTCACCAAGGAAACACGCGAAGGTGTAGAGCGCGCCTATCAATTGATTGAAATTAATAAAGGCAAAGTTGAGCAATCAGAGCCGACAGAAAATACAGGCGCTGAGAAAAATAAACTTTTTCCAACCAGTGTCGCTTATCTATTGACTGACTTCTTGGTGAAGCATTTTGGCGATATTGTTGATTACAAGTTCACGGCAAATTTAGAAACTGATTTTGATACGATTGCTAATCAAGGTGTTGTTTGGCAAGGCGTGGTCAAAGAATTCTACGGCCCTTTCCATGCAAAAATTGAAGCAGCAGATGATATCTCTAGAGAAGAGACTCATGGTATGCGTGATCTTGGTGTTGATCCGAAGAGTGGAAAACCCGTCAGTGTGCGTTTTGGACGCTATGGTGCTTTTGCGCAGATTGGCCATAAAGATGATGAAGATAAGCCGGCTTTTGCTTCACTACGCGGTGACCTTGTTATTGAAACCATTACCCTTGATGAGGCATTAGAGTTATTCAACATGCCACGTACGGTAGGTGAAACAGAAGATTTTGGCGTTATAAAAGCCAACTATGGTCGTTTTGGGCCTTACCTCCAATACGGCAAGAAATACGTTTCTTTGAAAGAAGAGATCCCAGAGGATGTGACGCTTGAAAAGGCGTTGGAATTAATTGCTGCTAAAGAAAAATTTGATGCTGAACGTATTATTAAAACCTTTGAGGATTCTGAGATTCAGGTGCTCAATGGACGTTTTGGCCCTTATATCTGGAACGGTAAAAAACGTGGAAAAGGCCAAAAGAACATCACCATTAAGAAATTTTTTGGCGATAAAGAACCTTCAGATTTAACCATTGAAGAATGTAAAAAAGCCATAGCCGGAAAAGTAAAATCCAAAACCGCTAAGCGCAAAAAGAAAAAGCCAGCTAAGAAGACAGCTAAAAAATCATAAGCCAATTATCACACACTCTGTTTCGGTAAAAAGAGCGCATCGTCAGTGTAAAATAACAAGCATTTAATTAAACAAAAATTTTATGTTGCTATTGAGCGAAGTGATGATTGCTAATCCTCAAGTTGATGATTTTGAATCGCTGGTTGAAACTTTAAAAGCCATTTCTAAAGCTTCTGATGAGCGCTTTTTTCGTATGGATGTCAAACCAGACTATACCGATACGCCGGATAATTGGGAAGACCGACTAGAGGCTACATTTTATTAGATACACCTTAGATTATGGGATTTAAATACTTAAACAAAGACCAAAATATTTTTGATGGCGATGACGGAGAAGACGTTTATGCCAACGAAGAACAGCTGAAGACTAGGCTGGAATATTTTGAAAAACAATTATCCGAACTGAGTGATGATTCTCCAGTTAAAGACAGAATTAATCATTTGATAGAAATTGGACGCATCCAAGTTGAACGTTACAAAGGCAATGATGCTTGGGAAAAAGCCTTTACCGCTTTTGATCTAGCACAAGAAAATGAACTCTGGGAGTTAGCCGTTGAGGCTTGCGATGTGATGTTTTTGTCTGAAGGCCCAGAAGCGCTGAAAGCGCTGGGTCACGCATTGTGGTTAGGCATCACTTTTCCAATTGATGCAGAGATTACCGTTGCCATGTTGCAACATTTAGTCGAAGAATCTCCAAAAGAGTCAGACACACGTGCCATTGCCTCTGCTGTGGCACATTACATTACCTCCATTCGTTGTGGTAAAGATGATGATTTAACCTTTTTTGCCTCACAAATGATAGCCTCCGTGGCTGATGATCATTCTCATGTGAGCGACCAATCTACCTTTGATTTGTGGCGTAAGACATTGCAGTTAGATAAACCTGAGGTGTTTTTAAAGAAACTATCGGGCGCCATTGATCAATTGGTGGGTGATAAATGGTGGATTGACCGAGACAAAATTAGGGCAAAATTAGACGCTGAAGGCAAACACTAAACAATAGATATAATGAAAATTAAAATCTGCGGATTTACCAATGCACAAAATGCAAATCAAGCAGCAATGCTTGGTATTGATGCAATTGGATTGGTATTTTATGACCAGTCACTACGCAATGTTGGCGTTGAAACCGCCCTGCAAATTGTTAATGCATTACCACCCTTTATTAATCGTGTGGGTTTATTTGTTAATGCTGATTCAAGTTTTATCGATGAAGTTTTGTGTGAGGTTCCACTGGATACTTTGCAATTTCATGGCGATGAATCAGCAGCTGAATGTAGACAATACGCCATGCCGTTTATTAAAGCCTTGCGTGTTAATCAAGAAACTAATATTATCAAAATGGCTGAGGAATATCATCAAGCCAGTGGATTATTGTTGGATGCTTTTAACAAAGACACTTATGGCGGTACTGGTGAGAGTTTTGACTGGAGTCTCGCTAAGGTTGACATCGAGTTGCCTATCATTCTAGCGGGTGGCCTAAATCCAAACACCGTGGCCGACGCTGTATCGCAGGTTAATCCTTACGCCGTTGACGTGTCTAGCGGTGTGGAAAGTGAACTAGGGATAAAAGACATTGATAAAATAAGAAAATTTATTCAACGGGTTAATGCATGAGTAAGTACAACCTTCCAGACGACAAAGGCCACTTCGAACAATACGGCGGTGTTTTTATTGCAGAGACACTGATGACAGCCGTTACTGAACTTAAAGAAGCTTATGAAAAATATAAAGATGATGCAGATTTTTTAAAAGAATTTGAGCATGATCTTAAACATTATGTTGGCCGTACAACCCCGCTTTATCATGCCCAAAATCTCAGTAAAAAAATTGGCGGTGCACAGATTTACCTAAAGCGTGAAGACCTGAATCACACAGGCGCACATAAGATTAACAACACCATTGGCCAGGCACTTTTGGCTCAGCGCATGGGTAAGACTCGCATCATTGCTGAAACGGGTGCAGGCCAACATGGCGTTGCTACGGCTACAGTAGCAGCTCGCTTAGGTTTGGAATGTGTGGTGTACATGGGTGAAGTGGACGTTGCGCGTCAAGCACTGAATGTGTTCCGTATGAAATTATTAGGCGCCACTGTTATTCCTGTCACTTCAGGGTCAAAGACTTTAAAGGATGCACTCAATGAAGCCATGCGTGATTGGGTAACCAATATTGACGATACTTTTTATATCATTGGTACAGTCGCGGGCCCACATCCATATCCGATGATGGTACGTGATTTTCAATCAATTATTGGTAAAGAGGCCAAAGTACAATTTGACAATCAAGTCGGCGGCCTGCCTGATGCACTCGTTGCTTGTGTGGGCGGCGGCTCGAATGCGATTGGATTATTTCATGAATTTATTGACGATGAGTCGGTGGCTATTTATGGTGTCGAGGCGGCAGGGTACGGCTTGGAAAAAGGCCCAACAGCGCACGCCGCGCCTTTGTGTGCTGGTAGTGTGGGTGTGCTTCATGGCAATCGTACTTATTTGATGGAAGATGAGAATGGTCAAATTATTGAAGGCCATTCAATCTCAGCAGGCTTGGACTATCCAGGTGTTGGCCCTGAACACGCGTATTTAAAAGATTCAGGTCGTGCGAAATATGTAGCGATTACCGATAAAGAAGCCTTAGATGCTTTTCATACGTTAACTAAAGTTGAGGGAATTTTGCCGGCACTCGAGTCTTCTCATGCAGTTGCTTACGGTATTAAGTTGGCTCAAGAGCTTGGCAAAGACAAAAGCATCATTATCAATCTTTCAGGGCGTGGTGATAAAGATATTCATACCATTGCCGAGATTGAAGGCATAAATTTTTAGTTATACTGAGCAATTTATTTGCTCATAGTAGAACTTATACCTTTAGGTGTAAAGAGTGCTTTTCCCCAAACTCTTTGTTGTCGAAATTTTCAAAACCAGTCACTTATAAATCATAAGCTCCTATTTTTTCAAATTCCTTACGCCTCGATTTTGACAAAAATCACCACTTTAAAACCAATAAAATAACATTTTTATCTAAAAATTTAGCAAATTTTACAAATCAACCCATAAAAACTGTGTTTTATTGTAATAAATTGATAGTTTTTAGTAAAAATATCTTAA
>Ga0233429_1000598_pt1 | contig 55057 bp, 57 predicted proteins | sample SI_118_April2016_3_FD_179879 | JGI IMG/M metagenome (GOLD analysis project Ga0233429, IMG submission 179879) | Seawater microbial communities from Saanich Inlet, British Columbia, Canada - SI_118_April2016_135_MG | ecosystem: Environmental > Aquatic > Marine > Inlet | place: Canada: British...
GGGCTTCCAACGACGGCCAAATCACCAAATCGGGGCTGCCGAATGACCGCAGAGCGAAATTCCTTCCATCGGTGGTCGGGTTCGCCTACGATTTGCTACGATACGAATACTATCTGGGAAATATCGGATCAAATGTACCCACACCACCGGTGGTTCGACCAAGAACATCAATGGCATTCAGGCCGGCAATCTGGATATGGGCGTGGCCCAGTCGGATTGGCAGTTCCATGCCTATAACGGCACCGCGCCAAAACAGTTTCCAAAGGGCGCCTTCAAGGGTTTACGGGCGGTCTTTTCCGTGCATCCCGAGCCCTTTACCGTGGTGGCCCGCAGCGATAGCGGCATCAAGAATTTTGATGATCTGAAAGGCAAACGCGTCAACATCGGCAATCCCGGCTCCGGTCAACGGGGCACCATGGAAGTGGTGATGGATAAGATGGGCTGGAAAATGTCCGACTTCGCCCTCGCCTCCGAGTTGAAGTCGTCGGAACAATCGGCGGCACTTTGTGACAACAAGATCGATGCCATGGTCTTTACCGTGGGCCATCCCAATGGGTCCATCAAGGAAGCCACGACCTCGTGCGACGCGGTCATCGTCAATGTGGATAACGCCACCATCAAGAAGCTGGCCATGGACAATGACTATTACGCCATGGCGACGATTCCGGGCGGTATGTACAAAGGCACGGATGGCGACGTCACCACCTTTGGCGTTGGCGCGACTTTTGTCTCCTCGACGGCGACCGATGCCGACACCGTTTATCAGATCGTCAAGGCGGTGTTCGACAACATCAAGCGCTTCCGCAAGATGCATCCGGCATTCGGGCATCTCGATCCCAAGAAAATGATCGTGAACAACCTCTCGGCGCCCCTGCATGAAGGCGCTGTCCGTTACTACAAGGAACAGGGTTGGATGTAGTTTCCATTCCGACGGGGCGGTGGACCAGACGCACGCTGACTGGCGCCGCCCCGTTTCTTGTTTGCAATGATGCTGTCTGACGTCACGGGGGTATGCCATGAGCAACGGGGACCAATCCACCGGACCGCTTAGCGCGGAACAACTCGACGACCTTGTCGCCTCGACCGATACTGGTGGACGCACGCCGGACAATGTTCTGCTGGTTCGCTTCCTGGCCGCCACGGCGCTGGTCTGGTCGCTCTGGCAAGTCTGGATCGCCTCGCCCCTGCCGTTCATGCTGCACTGGGGCGTATTTTCGGGCAAGGAAGCCCGCCCGGTCCATCTGGCTTTTTCCCTGCTGCTGGCTTTTCTCGCCTATCCCGCCTTCAAGAATTCACCGCGTCACAGGGTACCCGCCGCCGACTGGGCCTTGGCGATCATCGGTATCCTGGCGACCATGTATCTGTTTGTCTTCGATAGTGCCATGGTGGACAGGCTGATCGGCTCGCGCCTGTCGGATCGGCCCGGCAATCCCAACACCTGGGACATCGTCGTTGCCTGTATCGGCATTGTTGTCTTGTTGGAGGCTACGCGCCGCGCCCTCGGCCCGCCCTTGATGGTCGTGGCGACGGTGTTCCTGGGCTATACCTTCCTAGGTCCATATGCGCCGGGTATCCTGGCCTGGAAGGGCGCCAGCTTTGGCGCCGTCGCGGATCATCAATGGCTATCCTCGGAAGGCGTGTTCGGCATTGCCCTGGGCGTTTCGACCGGACTGGTTTTCCTCTTCGTGCTGTTCGGCGCCTTGCTTGATAAAGCTGGGGCCGGCAACTATTTCATCAAGGTCGCGTTCTCGTTGATGGGTCATATGCGTGGCGGGCCGGCCAAGGCGGCGGTGGTCGCTTCCGGCATGACGGGTCTGATCTCGGGCTCCTCCATCGCCAACGTGGTGACCACGGGGACCTTCACCATTCCCATGATGAAGCGGGTCGGTTTCTCGGCCGAAAAAAGCGGCGCCGTCGAAGTGGCTTCGTCCGTCAACGGCCAGATCATGCCCCCCGTCATGGGGGCGGCGGCCTTCTTGATGGTTGAGTATGTGGACATCAGCTATTTCCAGGTGGTCAAGCATGCCTTTGTCCCGGCGATTATTTCCTACATCGCCCTGGTCTATATCGTGCATCTCGAGGCCATGAAGTTGAACATGCAGGGCCTGCCCCGCGCCATCGCGCCCAAGCCCGCGAAGCTAGCCTTGCTGTCGTTCGGGATTACCCTGGCGGCGATCCTGGCCATGGGGGGTGGGCTGTATTACCTATCGGAAGCCTTCAACCTGCTGGAAAGCAATCTCAACCGTCTGCTTGTCATTGTGGTCCTGACCGCGCTGCAATTCGGCGTTTTGAAAACCTTCAGCGCCAAGGCAGGGGCGGGAACGAAAGAGAAGGCGCTTTCGGTTGGTGCCGTAATCCTTTGCAATATCGTCATTGGCGCCTTTGCCGCCTTTTTCGCCATCAGCCTGATCCGCGAGCTGGCCGGCGCCACCCTGACGCCGTGGATCGCGGGTGCCGCCATTCTGGTGATCTACGTCTGGCTGGTTTCGAAATGCGCGGGCTATCCCGATCTGGTGGTGGATGATCCCAACGCGCCGATCGTGGCGCTGCCCGAGCCTGGGCCCACCGTTATGGCGGGACTGCATTTCCTACTCCCCGTCGCGGTGCTGATCTGGTGCCTGATGGTGGAGCGGCTATCGCCGGAATTGTCCGCCTTTTGGGCCGTCACCCTGATGATATTCATTCTGCTGACCCAGCGCACATTGTTCGCCATGTTCCGCAAGGAAAGCATCGAAGGCCGGATCTCTCAGGGCTTTCAAGAATTGATCGACGGCATGATAGCCGGTGCCCGTAACATGATCGGCATCGGCATCGCGACGGCGGCCGCCGGCGTTATCGTTGGTACGGTCTCGCAAACGGGCGTCGGCTTGGTGCTGGCGGAATTGGTGGAAATCCTCTCGCAGGGACAAATCCTGTTGATCCTGATTTTTACCGCGATCCTAAGCCTGATCCTCGGTATGGGCCTGCCGACTACGGCGAATTATATCGTTGTCTCTTCCCTGCTGGCCCCGGTCATCGTCAGCCTGGGGCAGCAGAACGGCCTGATCGTGCCGTTGATCGCGGTGCATCTGTTCGTCTTTTACTTTGGCATCATGGCGGACGTGACGCCGCCCGTGGGCCTGGCCTCGTTCGCCGCCGCGGCCGTTTCAGGGGGCGATCCGATCCGTACGGGCGTTGTCGCCTTCGTCTATTCCCTGCGTACGGCCTTGCTACCCTTCCTCTTTATCTTCAACACGGATTTGCTGTTGATCGATGTCACCCCGATCCAGGGCGCCTTTGTCTTTGTCGTGGCGACGGCGGCAATATTATTGTTTACCGCCGGAACCCAGGGCTATTTTCTGGCGCGCTCCAAACTGTGGGAATCCGTTCTATTGATAATGATCGCGTTCAGTTTGTTTAGGCCGGGTTTTTGGATGGATTTGATCGTGCCGCCGTTTATCGAGAAAGAACCAGCCGCCATTGTCGAAGTGGTAGGCCAGGCCGAGCCGGGATCGGAATTGCGGCTGATTGTTCAGGGCGAAAACGATGTTGGCGAGGTGGTGGTTTTCACCGCCCTGTTGGCGGTTCCGGACAAACCAACCGGCGCGAAACGTCTTGAGGCCTATGGTCTGGAACTGCTTATCGAAGACGGCAATGTGATCATCGACAATGCCGCCTTCGACAGCGCGGCGCAAAAGGCCGGTTTGGATTTCGAGCAAAAAATACTGACCGTCATGGCGCCGGCGGACCAGCCGCTGAAGCAGTTGCTGTTCATTCCCGCGCTGTTGTTGTTGGGGCTGATCGTCGTCGTACAGCGGCGGCGCAATGGCGTGGCCGCCGATACCGTTTCCGCATCGGCAACCTGAGGGGAGATCCAATCATGTTTAAACATATCCTTCTTGCCGTTGATCTGGAGCATGACAAAACCTGGGCGAAATCATTGCCGACCTCGGTGGAATATGCCGAGGCATTTGGTTCAACGCTGCATGTCATGACCGTAGTGCCCGATTTTGGAATGAGCATCGTCAGCTCGTTTTTTCCCAAGGAGCATGAAAAAAAGGCCCTCGATCTGGCCATGGAAAAGCTGCATGAATGGTCCGCCGCCAATCTGCCAAAGGATATTGCCGTCCAGCATATCGTCGGCCACGGCACCGCCTATGAAGAGATTCTGCGGGTAGCGGGGGAAATCTCCACTGATCTGATCGTCATGGGCTCGCACCGCCCGAACATGGAAGACTATCTGCTGGGCCCGAATGCGGCTCGTGTCGTCCGCCACGCCAACTGTTCCGTTCTGGTGGTTCGCGACTAGGCCGGCGTGGACGCGGTGTAGCTGATATCGACCACTTCGATGTCCTCGATACCCGACGGCGTGCGCAATTTTACGATGTCGCCTTCGGCGGCCTTGTGCAGGGCGCGGGCGATGGGGGAAACCCAGCTGACCTCGCCATGCTCCTGGCGCGCTTCATCGGCACCAACGATACGCACCGTGCGCTCCATGTCTTTACTATCGGCATAGGTCACCGTGGCACCGAAAAAAACCTGCTCGCGGTTCTTTTGCTTCTCCACGTGTACCACCTCGGCGATTTCCAGCCGTTTCATCAGATAGCGCACGCGGCGGTCAATTTCCCGCAGGCGCTTCTTGCCGTAAAGATAATCACCGTTCTCCGAACGGTCACCATTGCCGGCGGCCCAGGAGACAACCTCGACAATTCGTGGCCGCTCTACCCGGCGCAAATGCTGCAATTCGTCCCTGAGGCGGGCATGCCCCTCGGGCGTCAGGTAATTCTTCGTGCCAGGCGGCAAGGGCGCGGCGGTCTCGGGCAACTCGTCGTCGTCGCCATCGGATTCTTTTGTGAACGCTTTGCTCATGTTCGGCTATTCTCCACCGCAAAGGATGCCACATGGTTTAATTCATGGGCAGAGGAAACTTCAAAACTGGGGCAGGGCCGTGGATTACAAGTATGTGGATGATGCAAGGGAGCAGCCGGGATTGCGCCTGGCGCTGACCATGGGGGTGCCGGGACCGTGGAGCCAGGCGGCGAAGTACCTCTTTGAATACAAGAAGTATCCCTTCATTGCCGTGGGCCAGAAAGGCGCCCAGGATAATCCCGAACTATTCGCCTGGACCGGTCACCGCAACGCACCTGTCGCCGTCTTTGAGGACGAGGCGCCCCGCGTCGGCTGGTACGAGATCGTCATGCTGGCCGAACGCCTTGCGCCCGAGCCCGGCTTGGTGCCTGGCGCATCCGCCGAACGGGCCGAGATGTTTGGCCTGATCACCGAAATTGCCTCCGAGGGCGGCCTGGCCTGGCAACGGCGCCTGGCGATGATCGACGTCATGCGCGCCGCTATTCCCGATCCAGCAGCGCGGCAACTGCCCAATACCCTGGCGGAGCGTTATGGTTATTCCAGCGCGGCGGCGGCAAAGGCGAACGGGATCTGCGCCGATATACTGGCCATGCTGGCGGCGAAACTGGAGGCCCAGGCGGGCAGAGGCAGTGATTATTTCGTCGGCGGGGAATTTACCGCCGCCGATTTGTACTGGGCCTGTTTCTCGCAACTGGTCGCACCCATGGCCGAGGACCGCAACCCCATGCCGGAGCGCCTGCGCGGCCCCTACACGGCGCCGGATAGCCTTGTGATCGCGCCAATTTTGCTCGATCACAGGGAGCGGATGTACGAGCGGCATTTAACTCTGCCGCTTGATTTCTAGGAAGGAGCGTCGCTGATCCCATGCCGCGGCTGCTAGCCTTTTGCTTGATCATCATCATGGCCGCCTTGTCGCCCCTCAGCGGCTGGGCCTTTGACGAGATCGATCAGACTGATCAGAAACGCTACAAATCGCGAAAGTCGTGTTCGGGCTGTCATTTGTTGCAGCGCGGGCCCGATGGCCGCCTGAAAATGATTGGCGCCGAATTGGAGGGCGTGGACCTGCGCAAGCTGAATTTGCGGGCGGCGGATCTGCGCCGGGCCGATTTGCGCGGTGTGAACCTAGCAGAGGTCAATCTGCAAGATGCCAGGTTAAAGGGCGCATTGTTGCGCGGCGCCAACCTGCGTCAGGCAAATTTACGCGGCGCCGATCTGTATGGCGCCGATTTGACCGGTGCTGAAATGCAGGGCGCTGATTTGCGCGGGGCGAATTTCGCCCGGGCGGATCTGAGCCAGGCATTACTGGCAAACACCAGGATGGAGGGCGCCGTCCTGTGCCGGACAACCATGCCATCGGGTACAATACGCAATCCCGATTGCCAATGGTGGAAGCCTCAAGCGGCAATCAAGACAGCCGAGACACCGCCCCCGCGGGTTGATGAGAAACGGCAAAAACCCAACGGCGGGGACACGGGCTTTCTTATCCGCATATTCGGCATCACCTTGAATGCGCCGGGTAAAAGCGGGGCGGATATAAACTAGTCGCGTAGTTCCCGGCGCAGAATTTTGCCCACTGGAGATTTCGGCAGCTCGTCAATGAAGGCGATCTGCTTGGGTACCTTGTAAGCCGTTAGATTTTCCCGGCAAAACGCGATCACATCCTCGGCGTTGACCTCCGCCTCGGGCATTTTGACCACGAATAATTTTACCGCCTCGTCGGTCTGCGCGTCTGGCACGCCGATGCAGGCGGCTTCCAGCACGCTGTCCATATTGGCGACCACCGCCTCGATCTCGTTGGGATAGACATTGAAGCCCGAGACCAAGATCATATCCTTCTTGCGGTCAACGATCTTGAAGCGGCCTTCCTCGTTCAGAATGGCGACATCGCCAGTGCGGAAATAGCCGTCCGCCGTGGTCACCGCCGCCGTCTCTTCTGGCTTGCGCCAATAGCCGACCATGACCTGAGGACCCTTGACGCAAAGTTCGCCGGGTTCGCCCATGGCGACCTCGTTGCCGTCGTCATCGCGCAGGGTAACATCCGTCGAAGGCATGGGAATGCCGATGGTGGCGGTGAATTCGTCACGCCCCGCCAGGTTGAAGGTAACCACGGGCGAGGTTTCCGAGAGGCCATAGCCTTCTGTTATGTGCTGACCCGTGACCTCGCGCCACTTGTTGGAGATCGCCTCCTGAATTGCCGTGCCGCCGCCCGCCGAGAGTTTCAGGGCGGAGAAATCCAGTTCGGCGAAGCCCGGCGTGTGCAGGAGGCCGTTGAACAAGGTGTTGACGCCGGTGATCACCGAGAACCTGTAATTGCCTAATGTTTGGACGAAACCCGGCATGTCGCGCGGGTTGGTGATCATGACATTGCGTCCGCCCTTGGAGAAGTAGGACAGGCAATTCACCATCAGGGCAAAGATGTGATAGAGCGGAATGGCGGTGACCACCACTTCCTCGCCCTCCTTGATCCGCGCGCCCAGAAACGTCGTGATCTGAATGATATTGGCGACCAGATTACGGTGGGTCAGGATCGCGCCCTTGGACAGGCCCGTGGTGCCGCCGGTGTATTGCAGATACAGCAGATCCTCGCCTGATATATCGACCGGTGTGAATGTGTGTTTTTCACCCTGCGCCAGGGCGTCCGTGAATTTTATCACGTCCGAGAGCCGTTCATCGGTGGGCGGGCTGGGCAGGGTGCCATTGCCGCAATCGCCGAGGTCGGCGACGATGATGTTCTTGACCTTGGTCTCGGCGATGATTTCGGCCAGCACAGGGGTGGAGCCCGAAAAGATGATGATGGTGTCTGTATCGGCGTCGTTCAGCTGATGTTGCAGCTCGCGCGGGGTATACAGCGGGTTGACGTTGACCTGAACCAGACCGGCCCGCATGTTGGCGAACATGGTCACGGGAAAGGCCATGATGTTGGGCGACATGATGGCCACCCGGTCGCCCTTTTTCAGGCCCAGTTCCGATTGCAGATAGGCGGCCAGATTTTCCGACAGGCGGTCGATGTCGTCAAAGCTCAGATCCGCGCCGAAATTGCTGAAGGCGGTGGCACCGCCATGTTTGGCGATGGCCGCCGCTGACATGGCCCAAATGGAAGTATAGGCATCCGCATCAATCTCGTGCGGCACGCCCGGTTCGTAATTCCTGCCCCATGGTTTATCCGTCATGATTGTCCCCTTCCTGTTGGCCAAGTTATCAGCTTCGGATACCCTGGCGAAGGTCGAAAGATATAGCCAAATCAACTCAATGCGTAAGAAAAAATGGTCCTGGCTGGAACGAAGGAGACGACACGATGAGCGATCAGGCCGCGGCTGTCTTGTTGCAGTGCGAGGGTGCCGTCGCGACCCTGACGTTAAACCGGCCGGAAAAGTTGAACCCGCTGGATGGCGATGCCATTGCCGCCCTTGACGCAAGGGTGGGGGAGTTGGAAGCGCGGGTGGATATTCGTGTGGTGCGCCTGACGGGTGCGGGCAAGGCGTTTTCCGCCGGCGGTGATCTGGCCGGATATATTTCATTGTACCAGGCGCCGGATGCATTCCGGGATTTTCTGGAGGCTTTTCACGCTCTGCTGAACCGCATGGAACAGTCGGCGAAGATCTATGTGGCGGCGGTGAACGGTGCCTGTGTGGCGGGCGGTTTGGAACTGCTGTTGACCTGCGATGTGGCCCTGGCGGGCGAGGGCGCGCGGATCGGCGATGGGCACCTGAATTTCGGCCAGTTGCCCGGCGCCGGCGGCTCGCAACGTTTGCCCCGGGCCATTGGCGCCATGGGCGCCAAGTTTCTCATGCTTAGCGGAGAATTACTGGATGCGGCATCGGCGCAACGCATCGGCCTGATCAGCCGGGTCTTTCCCGACGGCGAACTGGCGGCCGGCTCCATGGCTTTGTGCCAGGCCATGGCCAAACACAGCCCCGTTGGCTTGAAAGGTGCGAAATACCTGGTCAATCACGGCCTGGAGGGCGATCTGCAAACAGGCCTGCGCATGGAACTGGAATTCGTGCATAATTACGCGACCACCGAGCCGGATGCCATAGAAGGTCTGCTGGCCTTCAAGGACAAGCGGCCACCCGAGTATGATCAAGACTGAAGTGGAGTACGGCGCAATGTGGGCCTTGCGGGACAAATACGCCATCGTCGGCACCGGCTATACGGACTATTCAAAAAATTCCGGCACCACGGTGTTGAACCTGGCGACGGAGGCCTGTTTGAACGCGGTCAGTGATGCGGGCCTGACGCCGGAAGACATTGATGGTCTGGTCAGCTTTCAGTTCAACGATTCCGTTCCGGCCATGTCCGTGGCCGGCGCCATGGGGATCGAGGCGGCGGGCTATGCCGTCGATATCGCGGGCGGCGGCAATGCGGCTAACCTGGTGGTGCTGAATGCCATTGCGGCGATCGAAGCCGGCCTGGCCAAGAACGTGTTGTGCTATCGTGCCATGAATGGGCGTTCCGGCTTTCGCCTGGGCGGTAGCCGGGATATGCAGGCCCACGGTATTACGCAGTTCACCGCGCCCTTTGGCTGGATCAGCTATCCCCAAGCCATGGCCATGTGGTGCCGCCGTCATATGGTCAAATACGGCACCACATCGGAGCAATTGGGCACCCTTGCCGTGACCTTCCGCGACAATGCCGCGCTTAATCCACGCGCCATGCAGCGCCAACCGATCAGCATGGACGACTATCTCTCGGCCCGGCCCATCGTTGATCCATTCCGTATGCTGGACATTTGTTTGGAAAGCGATGGTGCCTGCGCCGTCCTGGTAACCTCGGCCGAACGGGCCAAGGATCTGCGCCATACCCCGGTTTACATCATGAGCGGGGCCAATGGCGGCGGCGCCAATCAGGGTGATGATCTGTTCGATTGTCTGCGCTGGGAAGATCATTCGGAAAACTATTCCGCCTATATCGCCGATGACCTGTGGGGCGGTGCCGGCGTCGGGCCGGAAGATGTCGATGTGGCCGAGATCTATGATTGCTTCACCTACAGCGTGGTGGCGCAGTTGGAAGGCCTTGGTTTTTGTCTGCCTGGCGAAGGGCCGGATTTCATCCAGGGTGGGCGCATTGCCCGCGACGGCGCCTTGCCGCTCAACACCCATGGCGGGCTGTTGTCCGAGGCTTATATCCACGGCCTCAACCATGTGGTGGAGGCCGTCGATCAACTGCGCGGCGATGCCGGGCCCCGACAGATCCCCGGTGCCGAGATCGCCTTGACCACTGCCGGCGCCATGACCGTTGGCTCGGCTCTTGTGTTGCGAAACTGAGGGGAGGGGAGCAAGTCATGAATAGTATGCCGTACAACAAACCTGTCCCCGTACCGGATGCCGATACGGAACCCTTCTGGTCCGCCTGCCGCGAAGGCCGTTTGAGTGTGCAATGCTGTAGTGGATGCGGCGCCAAGCGTTTGCCGCCCGAACGCTTTTGCCCGAAGTGCCATGCTGCCGAGAGCGAGTGGCGCGACGTTAGCGGCAGGGGCAAGGTGTACAGCTGGATCGTGGTGCGCCATCCGGTGCCGGGCGATGTTTATGCTGGCGACGTGCCCTATGTGGTGGCCTTGATCGACCTGGCGGAAGGGGTGCGGATGGCTTCGAACATCATCGATTGCGACCCGGATGCCGTGACGGCGGAGATGGCGGTGGAAGTCGTCTTTGAAGCGGTAACCGACGATATCACCCTGCCGAAATTCCGCCCAAGCTAATCCAGCAGGTTCCGGCTTTCTCCGGGCAGGCGTAGGGTCAGACCGTCCAGATCCGGGGTCATGATGATCTGGCAACAGAGACGAGACGTGCGCTTGAGGCCAAAGACCAGATCCAGCATGTCTTCCTCGTCCTCCACCGGGGCTGGGATCTTGCCGTCCCAATCAGGATCCACGATGACATGGCAGGTGGAGCATGCCAGATTGCCCTCGCAGGCACCTTCCATATCGATGCCGTGGCGGACGGCGATGTCCATGACGGAATCGCCAACAGGCGCTTCGACCTCCCTTTGCTGAGAGCCGTCGGCACTTATGAAGATAATTTGCGGCACGGAGTTACTTAGCCGGGCTCAGGCCGCATTGGTATGGGCGCTGTTGCGGCGGTAGATTTCCGCCCAGGCGATCAGGAAACGTTCGATCTCGGCCGAGGTGGTATTCCGGCCCAGGCTGATCCGGATTGCTGTCATGGCTTCATCCATCTCCATGCCCATGGCGTCCAGGACGTGGCTGGCGGCGACCTTTCCCGACGAACAGGCGGAGCCGGCGCTGACCGCGATACCGGTCAAATCAAGTGCCATGACCTGAGTGTCCGAGCGGACACCGGGCATGGTCACGCAGGAGGTGTTTGGCACGCGGTCAACATCGGCGCCGATCACCCTGCGGGCCGGGGCGATCTGGGCCAGGCGGCCTTCCATTGCATCGCGCAGCTTGGCCAACTTGGCGAATTCCGTCAGTTCTCCGGCTACCAGCCTGGCGGCTTCGCCAAAGCCGGCGATACCAGCGACATTCTCGGTGCCTGAACGCCGGCCCATTTCCTGGCCGCCGCCGACCATTTGCGCCATAACAGTGCGGTCTTCGCGCATTACCAGCGCGCCGACCCCTTGCGGTCCGCCAATCTTGTGGGCCGAGAGCGAGAGCAAGTCCGCGCCCAGTTCGTTAATATCAACGGTCATCTTGCCGGCGCCCTGGATCGCGTCGCAATGCAAAAGCGCGTTATGGGCATGGGCGATTTGCGCCGCCTCCGCCACCGGCTGGATCACACCGGTTTCATTGTTGGCCAACATCAAAGAGACCAGGGCAGGCGTGGTGGAGGCGGCAAGTGCCGCGTCCAGGGCATCCAGGTCCACCCGGCCATCTGCATCCACATCCACGATCGCCGCATCCCTGTCCAGCAGCAGGGCCGGGGCCAGGATGGCGCCATGTTCGATGCCGGAGACGATCAAGTGCCGCGGGCCAAAACCGCGCAGGGCCAGATTGTCGGCCTCGGTGCCGCCAGAGGTGAAGATGACGTTCTTGGCGGGCGCCCCGATCAAATCGGCGACCTGCTGGCGTGCCTTGTCGACGCGGGCGCGGGCCTTGCGCCCGGCCTGATGGACCGAGGAGGCATTGCCCACCGTTGCCATGATTTCCACGACCAGCGCAATCACCTCCTCCCGGATCGGGGCGGTGGCGTTATAGTCCAGGTAGATCGGCTCGGCAGCGGTCATAAAGTGTCTCTAATTATTTCTATCGGTACAACCGCCGCCATCGGTCTCTTGGCTGGTATCGTCGTCGCTAATATCCCATTGCGCCTTGTCGGCATCGCCCAGGCGGCGTTCCAACTCTTCGACCTGCATGGACAGGCCCTGCACCTTATCCAGCAACGCATCGATTACCCGTTGCATCGGATCGGGAATATCGGCCTGGGTACCATAGGCGGTGAAGGCGGGGTGGTCGTCGGCATTGTCGGGGGTGCGGCCACGGGCGATCTTGGCCGGGATGCCGACCACGGTGGCGCCGGGAGGGACATCGCGCAGGGCGACGGAGTTGGCGCCGACCCGGGCACCGTTGCCGATCGTAATCGGCCCCAAAATCTGCGCCCCTGAGCCGACGATCACATCATCGCCGAGGGTGGGGTGGCGTTTGCGCTGGCGTTGCGAGTCTGAATCCACCGAAGGTGCGATGCCGCCCAGTGTCACATCATGATACAGGGTGACATTATCACCGATTTCCGCGGTTTCGCCGATCACTACGCCAAGCCCATGATCGATAAAAAAGCCCTTGCCGATGGTGGCGCCGGGATGGATTTCGATGCCCGTCAACATCCGGCCAATGTGCGAGATGACCCGGCCCAGGAGGAAGAATTTCCGGTCCCAGAACCATTTAGCGAAGCGGTAATAGACCACGGCATGAAAGCCGGGATAGGCCAGTATGACCTCCCATTTCGAGCGCGCGGCAGGATCGCGCGCCATGCAGGCCGCGATATCTTCGCCAAAGGTTTTGAACATCACGTATCTCCGCCCAATTTCGCGCCAGTTTTTCGTGTCAGTGCGTGGTGACTCGTACATACAGGTGCCATATCAATCGTGCAATGAACCCCAGCTACCATTTAACCTAGTTAGCCTGGAACAAATGTTCAAGATCCCGCACCAAACGATAATATTCGTTAAAATCCAGACGAAATGTCCGCAAAAGCTTGCGATTCTACCCCTCGGTGCCTTATATGGCGATTATGGAAGCCGTCGACAGCTCCCTGCACCCGGATAGTTCAATGGCCCGGGCACATTTAGACAAAATGTGCCCAACGTCTTCAGGGTGTAGAGCAATTGCATCAATCACTTGTGTCGCGCAGCGGCCGCATTAGTTGAAAATTGCTCTCGTTTGCAGCATCGACCACAAGGAGTGCCCATTAACATGCCTGAAGTGATTTTTAACGGACCGGTCGGACGGCTGGAGGGGCGCTATCATGTAAGCGAGCAGACCAATGCGCCGATTGCGATCGTGCTGCATCCGCATCCCCGTTTCGGCGGCACCATGAACAACAAGATTGTCTACAATCTGTATCAGTCGTTCGTGGAGCGGGATTTTTCCGTTCTGCGCTTTAACTTCCGCGGCGTCGGACGCAGCCAGGGCAGCTATGACAACGGCATTGGCGAGCTTTCCGATGCCGCCTCGGCGCTGGACTGGCTGCAAAGTATCAACGTCAATGCCAAGACCTGCTGGATCGGCGGCTATTCGTTTGGTGCCTGGATTTCCATGCAGTTGCTCATGCGCCGGCCTGAAATCGCGGGCTTTATCTCCATTGCGCCGCCGGCCAACAATTTCGACTTCACTTTTTTGGCGCCCTGTCCCGCCTCGGGTCTTATCGTACACGGCAGCCGCGACGACACCGTGCCCGAGGCCGATGCCGCCGCCCTGGCCGAACGCCTACAGGCCCAGCGCGGTATCGCCATTGACTACCGTAAGATCCCTGGCGCGACGCACTTTTTCCAGGGCAAAATGGATCGGGTGAATAAAGAGGTTGGCAACTATCTGGATGCCAACCTGAAAGACGACGCGGCCTAAAACGCGTCTCCCGTAATGAAAGTCGTACTTTTATTGCTGATCCTTGTCGGCGGTCTGGTCTGGTGGCTTGGTGCCCGCCGCATCGCCATTCTGTTGGGTGTGCCGAAAAGCTGGACCACGAAACGGGGCCAGATCATCTTTGCCGTCATTATCGTCGGCGCCGCCGTGGCCGTGGCCTCATTACCTTATCTGCAATAGAGCACTTAATGGATTCCACGGATTAATTCCGTGAAAATCATGACAACACGGCCGAGAGTTGGCTATGATCATGGCATGAAGCTATCCCGGCGCTTTTCAGCCGCCGGCCTTAGCAGCTGCCATGGAGTGAGAGTATGTCCGCCAGCCCGCTGTTTATCGTATTAGCCTCGCCGGAGCACGAGAAGGTGCAACTGGCCGGGATGATCGCTTCCGTCGCCGCCGTCTCGGAACGCCCGACGCAGCTATTTGTTTCCATGGCGGCGGTCGCAATCTTCCAAAAGGGGTTGAGCGCGGGGGAGCGTTATAAGGGCGGCGCCTTTTCCGGCTTGATGCTGGAAAAGGGTGCGCCGGACGCCATGGAGCTTTTTGCCCAGGGCAAGATGCTGGGTGAGTTGAGCATCGTTGCCTGTTCAATGGCGCTGGACATTCAGGGGTGGACCTTGGATGATCTGGTGGAGGATCTGTTCGACGAGGCTGGCGGATTGACAAAATTCCTGTCTGATGCCGAGGCCGGCGAATTGATTGTTCTGTAGCAACACAAGAAACGCCGTAATCATGAGCACAACGACCATCGACGCACGCGGCGCCTATTGCCCCGGCCCCTTGTTGGAACTGATCGCCGGATTGAAATTGATCGAAATTGGCGATGAGATCGAGGTTTTGTCGTCCGATCAAGGCTCGATCAAGGACATTCCAGAATGGGTTGCCAAGGTTGGGCATGAAATAGGCGAATCCGCTGAACTGGACGGCTATTGGAGTATCCGCATCATCAAGGCGAAATAGTAAATGAGATAGAGTTTCTGGGAGGAAGCCGATTGAAAGCCAGTTAATGGCGGGGCTTTCCAAACATAACATGGGAGGAACGACTAATGAGCAAGCGCATACTGATTGTCGGCGGCGGTCTGGCCGGCACAATTACCGCCAACGGGCTCTGCCGCCAGCTGGGCAGCCAGCTGCGTACGGGGGAAGTTTCCATTACGATGCTTGGTGCCACTGACCAGCATATGTACCAGCCGGGCCTGTTGTACGTCCCCTTTGGCGGCATCCGCGAGACGGAGTTGTTTCGGGATCAGAAAAAGGTGCTCGACCGCCGGATTAATTTCTTTGTCGATCCGGCAACCAAAATTGATGTCGAAGGCAATCAGGTTGAAACCCAGTCCGGCAAGAGTTTTGCCTATGACTACCTAGTCATCGCCACTGGCTCCCGCATCGTGCCAGATGAAATTCCCGGCATGGCCGAAGGCGCGCACTGGTTTTACGACCTGGACGGCGCCCGCAAGATGCGCCAGGCGCTGGAAGAGTTCGACGGCGGCAAGATCGTGGTCAATGTCAACGCGCCGCACAAATGCCCCGTGGCGCCGCTTGAAATCACCTTCATGCTGTATGACCATCTGGAAAAGCGTGGCCTGATGGACAAGACGGAGATCACCTATACCTATCCCATTGGCCGTCTGCATGCCCTGGAACCGGTGGCGCATTGGGCCAATGCCGAGTTCGACAAATACGGCATCAAATACGAGACCTTCTTCAACGCCAAGGCGGTCAATCCAGGCGCCAAGACCATCGAGTCGGAGGAAGGCTCGACCTTGCCCTATGATTTGCTGGTAACGATCCCGCCCCATCGCGGTGCCGAGGTGATCGAGGCTTCGGAACTGGGTGCCGGTGGTTGGGTGCCCACCGACCGGCAGACCTTGAACCATGAAGGCTCCACCAACGTCTTCGTGGTTGGCGACACCACCAATATTCCCATCTCCAAGGCCGGCTCCACGGCGCATTTCGAAGCCGACACACTGATCGACAATCTGGCCTCCCTGGTGCTGGAAGGGCGCACGGCGCGGCTGTATGACGGCAAGGTGTTCTGCTTTGTCGAAACCGGCATGGATACCGGTACCTATGTCTGGTTCAACTACGAAACGCCGCCAAACCCGGGCCCGCCCTCGAAGATGATCCATTGGTTCAAGCTTGCCTACAACCGCCTCTATTGGTTGTCCGCGCGTGGCCTGCTTTAAGAGGGGGCTGAACGATGAGTGATATCAACAGCCTACCCAACGCTCCTGAGGGGCTGGACCGCCTGATCACGGCGGCCGGTGATGCCCTGACGGATCAGATGGTGGAACGCCTGACCGCGACCCTGGGCAATGGCCTGGAGTTACTGGACCGCCTTAACGAGGAGGATACCCGCGATGCGGTGCATAGCCTGCTTGATGAGTTGACGGTGCTGCACCGGACGGGCGATCTAACCGGGACGTTCGAGCTGATCCACCTGCTCGGTGCCATCCGCAACGCCATGACCGACGGCATGGTCGAACGCCTGGCCGGCTTCATGGAGCATATGGTGAGCAATCTGGCCAACGAGGAAATCGCCGATCTGGCCCATACCGCCAAGGAGGCGGTCAATGGCGCGATCCGGGACTCCGCCGATTATACGGCGCCGGGAGGCGTCATGGCGACCTTGAAAATGCTTGGTGATCCCGAGACCCAGTCTTCGATTGTCTTCCTGCGTACCCTGGCCGACAATTTGCGGAAATCGGATTCGGCCTAGCTGGCTCAATACACCCTGCGCCCCTGACCCGGTGGGTCAGGGGTTGGTGCGTCAGAGGCTCGCGGGTCAGAGTTTCGCGGGTCGGGGTTGGCCGTGCTATCCGGTTTTTTTGATAAGGAATTTATAGACGCCGCCGTCTTCTTCGGAAGATTCCAGCAGATCGTTGCCGGTAACCCGGCAAAACGCCTCGAAATCCTTGACCGAGCCCGGGTCTGTGGCTTCGATTTCCAGCGTGCCGCCGGTTTCCATGCCCTTGATTGCCTTTTTCGCGCGCAGGATGGGCAGGGGACAACTCAATCCCTTGGCATCCAATACTTGATCCGCCATCAATTATTTCCTTCTTTAATACCAGCCGTAACGACTATCAGATAAACAGGTTGATATCCGCTTCCAGGGCGTTTTCAACATAGGTGGCGGCGCCAGCAACCTCGATATTGTCGATCAGGTCTTCCTTCTTGAACTCAAACAGGTCCATGGTCATCTGACAGCCGATCAGGCGGACATCGCCCTCGATCGCCTCTTCCCGCAGTTCCTCGATCGAGGCGACGCCCTTTTTCTCGATCATGTTCTTCATCATGCTGGTGGCCATGGAACCGACACCGGGCATGGCCGCGACGAGATTGGGCATGCCGATATGCATGCCGGCCATGGGCATTTTCATGGCCGGGTTGCCCAGCGCGGTGACCTCAAGGTCCAGCTTCTTTTGCAACAGGCCCAGGCCATAGAAGGTGAAGAACATACTGACATCCAGGCCCATGCTGGATGCCGTTGTCGCCAAAATGAAAGGCGGGTAAGCCCAGTCCAATGAGCCCTTGGTAACGATCAGCGACATGCTTTTGGCGTTACTGGTATCCTCGGCCATTTCTCTCTCCCTTTGTTTCCCCTAATGGTATTGTACGCGGCCCGTTAGGCGGCCGCTTCGCAGCCGGCGAAATCGTCGGCCTGCATCTTCGCTTCGTAGGCGGCGGCAATGGCGCCGCCCGTGATCAGTTGTGGTTTGACCCCGGCCCATTCATCAGGTCGGACCTTCAACAACCAGCCTTGGCTGTAAGGATCTTCGTTGGCCAATGTGGGCGCGGCGACCAAGGCTTCGTTGATTTCGACCACTTCACCGCCACTGGCAAGTTTGGCGGGGCCAACCCATTTACCGGATTCGATCGTAGCGCAGGATTTTCCGGGCTTGACCTTGCGGCCGACCTTTTTCGGTGTCACCGCGACCAGCGGCCCGGCCATGCCCACGGCGACGGAAGTCATGCCCACGGTCAGGGTTCCATCATCGTTTTCAAGGTACCACATGTTGTTCTCTACATCGTAGAGCAGTTCGTCCGGCAGCTCGCAACCAAGCACCACGGCCATGTCAAAATTCCTCCCTCTCGTTACGCTGTTACCATTCCAGCTGTATGCAGCGGCCGGGATGAGCAACAGAAATCGCCCAATTCAGGGTCCTGCATCTTGCCGCCAACGAACAGGCACAAATGCAATGCCACGGCACGGGCCATGGACAAGCGGCTATTGACCTCCGCATGCTCTGGCGCGCCATGCAGCAGGTTATGATAATAAAGCAATTCACGGCAACTTTCACGGCAGGCGTTGAACGACGGATCGCCAATGCAGCCCTGCCGGTGCAGGGCCAACAGCCGAAAGCCTTCCCGTTTTTCCTGGGTTGGAACCCGGTCCTTGCTTTGCAGCCAGTGGGCCATGATCTGTTCGGCAAGGCCAAGCAATTCATCCGCCGCCGCCAGCGGATTTTGCCGCTGATCGCGCCGCAAATCCTGCAACCGCTGCTCAATCTCCCCCAGGGTTTTCATGCCAGACCCTTCTGCTTCAACAATTCCTTGGCATCGGAAACATTTTCGTGGATGCCCAGCTTGCGGCGGGACAAACCGAGTGCCAGGCCCAGCAGCTGGGTGAAATACAACATCTTTGGCGAGGTCTTGATGCCGAATTCCGTCTCGGCCCGGACCTGATGCATTTCCAGGCCGGAGTGGCAGGTCGGGCATTCGGTGGCAATGACATCGGCGCCGCAGGCCTCAGCCGTTTGCAGCAGGTTCAACACCAGCTTGGTCGAAGTATCGGAATCCGCCAAGGTATGCGCCCCGCCGCAACATGCGGTCTTCAGCGGATAGTCGACAATTTCGGCACCCGCGGCGCGCAACAGATCATCCATATAGTGGGGTTGGTAGGTGGACTCGCTGTCCCCGCCCTGGTCCTTCTCGGGGAAGATATTGCGTGGCCGGGTATACATGCAGCCGTAATAATTGGCGATCTTCAGGCCCTTTAGGCTGTTTTTGACCCGCTCGCGGATACCATCTTCGCCAATGGCCTCCTTCAGCCAATCAAGCGCATGGATGGTTTCCACCTCGCCCGCCTGATAACTGGCATGGCCCGCCTTTTGCGACAATCGGTCGACAACTTCCTGGGTTTTGGGCTTTTCCGCGATGTCGTGCTCGACTTTTTTCAGATTGTGGTAACAGCCGTTGCACGGCGCCATCACGGTATCGATGCTCATCTTTTCGGCGACAATCGACAGATTGCGGGCCGAGAGATAGTTCTGAATTTCCGGATCGATATTCTTGACTTCCATCGCGCCGCAACAGTTCCAATTCGGCACTTCCACCAGGTTCAGCCCCAGCTTGCGCGCGACCGCCTTGGTCGAGCGGTTATAGCCGTGGCCCGTGCCTTCCAAGGCACAGCCGGGATAGTAGGCTACGGTTTTGTATTTATCGCTCATCTGCCTGCTGTCTCATCCAAGTTCAGGGCGCGTCTATTCGCCGTTTCCCGTTCCGCCAGATATTCGGTGATAGCCGCCTCCGATTTGCCCCAATCCCGGGTGCGCGGGCGGAACAATGTTGCCAGCATCATTTTCAAGCCCATCAGAATGGGTAGATGCCTGGCTAGCCTGAGGGACATTTCCAGCAGCCATGGCTGACGTAGAGGCTGTCCCGTACGCTTGAAAAAGCCGCGGATAATGCGGCCCTCTTCGATCTTTCCGGTAGCGACAATCTGCTCGGTAAATTCCGCATCGAAGGCGGCGGAGGGGCTGACCCCGGTATGGCCTTTCAATTCCGCCCATGTGGCCATGGCTTTCATCACCCCTTCGGGGACAACGTCGCGGGGGCAGGCATGGGTGCATTTATGACAGGAGACGCATTGCCAAAGCAGTTCCTTGTCGCGCAGCAGCTCTTTTTCAAAACCCATGCGGGCGAGATAGATCCAATAGCGCGGGTTGAAGTCAGGGTTCAGGCTATTGACCGTGCAAACATTGGTGCACGAGGAACACTGAAAACAGCGGTGGATGTATTCGCCGCCGGGCAGGGCGGCGATCTCTTCCTCCATGCGTTCGTTGTAATCGCTGACCACGCGGGTCTCGATAAAGGTGCTCCAGTGTCCGGAAACATCGACGCCGTCGATTTCCAGCTTTTCATGCTCGGTCAGGTCTTCCGGGCGGATCAGGGATTTTTCATGGATGGGCATTAGAGACCACCCTCGAGAAGGCTCGAAAAGCGGTGCCGGCCTTGCCCCGCCATTTTCACCTTGGTGCGTCCGCCGCCAAGATCGGCGGCATCAAGGCCCAGCATGCGCAAGGTGTACTGGAATTCATCACTAGGCCCAGAGAAATCCGTTTTCAGATAACTGGAACCCTGGCTGCCGACATATCCGGCATAGACTTGCGCGCATAAAAGATCGACGCCGAATTCAGGGTCGGAGGCAAAGCCCCGGTCAATGACGTAGCCAACCAGTTCGGCCTGCAAATTCAGGTGGGTTTGAAAATCGTCCGGGACCGCAAGGCGCCGCGGTGCGCCGTGCCAGATTTCCCGCAGCACGCCGCTATCCGCGTGCGCATCCCAGATCCAGCGGGTCATCAGGGGATAAATGCCCGGCGCCGTGAAATGCAGCGCCTCCGCCGCCAGGTCGCGCACCCAGCGATGTTTTCTGCCGCTGGGAAAGGCCTGCACGAAGGCAGCCAGGCGATCATCGATGCCATGTGGATTGCCGCTATTTTCGAACAGCGCGGTAAGCGCCGTCCGTAGATGACCGATGCCATGCTCGGCCACCGCCCGCCCGATGTGCCGGCGCACTGAGGGCATGAAGGCGGCCAGATCGTATAGCCCCGGTTCACCAAGATGTTCGGCCGCGCCATCGCTTAACTGGCTTTTGAAATACTCCGCCTTGGCCGCCAAGGCATCCAACAGGCGTTCAATGCCGCCATAATCCGCCGCGCCGGCCTGCAACGCCGCCAGCGCCTGATCCAGGGCAGGTCCGGATAAATGCAGCACGGCGGCGGGCACGGCATCCGGTATAGTCGCCGGTTTGCGTTTGAGCAGTTTGGAGAGCATCACGTTATTCCGCCGCCTCGGCGGCTGCCACGGCCAGGGCGGCCATGGCCGCGGCCTGTCCCTGGGCGATGGAATCGTCGATCGTCTCGGGGCCCGTGGCCGCACCCGCGACGTAGACGCCTGGACGCGATGTCATGGCGAGGCCGCCATAGCTGGATTGCTGGGCGATATTACCTTCCGTCTGCAAATCCACGCCAAAGGTATCGGCGATGGTGCTGTTTTCCAGATTTGGATCCATGCCGATGGCGTGCACCACCAGATCAAAGGGGATGGAGATCGGGCGTTTGACCAGGGTATCCTCGCCCTTGATCAATAGCCGGTTGCCGTCGGATGTGACTTCGGCGACGCGGGATTTGATATATTTGACGCGGAATTCTTCCTGGCTGCGCCAATAGTAGTTGATCTCGTTCAAACCGAAAGTGCGGATATCCATGTAGTAGATGTAGACGCTGCATTCGGGCAGCTGCTCGCGGATTTCCATGGCGATGTTGGCCGACACCGTACAGCAGATCTTGGAGCACCATTCCCGGCCAATCTGCCGGTCGCGGGAGCCGACACAGAGTAGTATGGCGACCCGCTCCGGCGCCCGCCCATCGGATGGACAGTAGACGCCCTTGCCCGACGATATCATCTGTTCCACCTGCACCGTAGTGACCACGTCGGCATGGCTGCCAAAGCCCCATTCCGGCTTGTTGATGGAATCGAAATGGGTAAACCCGGTGGCCAGAATGGCGGCGGAGACATGGCAGCTGTCACCATTGCTCAAGGTTGCGTTGAAAGCACCCGGCGAGCCGCTAAAGCTTTCGACGCGGGCACCCAGCCGAACGTCGACCAGGTCAGTGTCCGTGACCCTTTGCGCCATGCCGCCGATGGCGTCCTTGGCCCATTCTCCGCTGGGTACCAGCTTGGCGTAGCCAGAGAGGATTGGCGCGCCGCCAAGCTCGGTCTCTTTTTCCACCAGAATGGACTTGCGGCCAACGGCGGACAGCGCCTGGGCCGCCGATAAACCCGCCGGCCCGCCGCCGACAATTAGGATAGGCTCGCTCACCGTTGATATCCTTCGCCTGAGGTAATCGCACGCTTGGCATCGTAAAGGTTTTCGATTTTGCCCGCCGCAACCTCTTCCAAATACGCTTCGAACTCCGCCTTCCTGGCCTGCCAATCAATGCCGATTTTCTCCAGCAACCCTTCGAAGGGTGAAGCATGCCAGTGCACCTGCACGATCTTATAAGGATGCGCGCCGCATAGCAGGGCCGCCATCTGACAATCCGCCAGCACCGGCAATTCATAGGCTTTGTCCACCGCCTTGCCGATCCATTGGTTCTTGTCCAACGTGGTGATGCAGCCGGTATCATGACCGATCATGACATCGGCCTCGGCCTCTTCCACCGCGACCTTGATCTTGCGGTCGATGGCGAAGGAACGGGTGAATTCCCGCTCGGAAATAATGTGGCGGAAACCGAAGCCGCAGCAGTCATACCAGGTCGAATAATCGATCACCTGGGCACCCATCTCCTGCATGATGCCGGTGGAGACGGCGACCCGGTTGCCGTCCAATACATCATCGTCATAGATCACATCCTCGGGCACCATCTTGTAGACATGGCAGGCCGGATGAATAGTGACGCGCAGGTTGGAGGCATCGATCTGCTGGCGGGCCGCGATTTTCTTGCGCATCACATGCAGCCACTCGGAATAATGCACGATCTCTTCTGGGATCAGCAGCTTGCCGTCGATCAGACGGTCCAGCTTGGCCAGAATTTTGCGCACCTGTTCGCGCAGTTCCGCCGAGTGCATCAGGAAATGCCGGATTTCCTTGTAATTGCCAAATGAGGTGCCGCAATGCACCAGCGGGTAATAATAGCCCGGATCCAGACCCTCGGCCTGGGCCGAGACATAGGCCTGGTGGAAATTGCGCAGGAACACCGCCGCCAGAGAGACGATATTGCCGATGCCGGAACCATGATAGTTCCATGCCGTGCACGACGTCTGGTCGGTCTCGTCGAGATAACGCACGCCGTTTTCGTTCATCAGCCACAATATGGAGGCCGGATAGCCGGGAATATTACCGCACTGTCCACAGGATTTATGATGCCAAAGCTGGTTGGTGGGAATTTTCTTATCCCAGCCATAAAGCGTCTTGGCGCCTACCGGTTCGTGTTGATCGCCAACCCGGTGGACGATGATCTGGCCGTCTTTCTCCAATTCCCACATGGCATCGCGCACGTCCTCGACCCGGTCCTTATTGGTCAACAAGGCGCGCTTGTCGATCTTTTGCTCGACCCAGGAGGTTGCCGTGCGCGCGTCCTGGGCGCTCAACTTGGCATCGCGCCATTCTTCGCCATGGCCGGTATATCGTTCGCCGCTATTCGTCATTGTCATCCCCATCTTCATCGTCGTCTTCGTCTTGTTCATCCAGCCAGTCTTGGTAGTCCTCGCGCTTTTCATCCATGATATCGACGATCACGTCGAACAGGTTCTCGTCTATGGTTTCAAGCTGATCGAGAACGCCGGTCTCTTCCCAGATGGTATAGAGCTCGATCGAGGTTTTCAGATTGACGGCCCAGGCGGTCTCCAAGGTCTGCAAGGTCGGCATGGGAATGGCCTTGCGCAGAATATTCAGGGGCGCATCGACCTTGGAAATATTTGGGCCCCAGTCGGGAAAATGTTCCGGCGTGATCATGTTCGGCGCCAGTTGATTGCCCGTCGTCATCACCTTCAACATGACCCGGCTGAAGGGGCGCAAAACGTCCTTGGCGGACTCCATGCCGTGCTTGATCGCGACTTCCCGCATCACCATGACCAAGCCGCCCGGAGAATTGCCGAAAGGACAGCGTGCCGCGCAGGTATAGCATTGCGCGCAGGCCCAGATTTTCTCCTGCATGGCGTCGTGGATGCCTTCCAAGTTCTCGGTCCATAGCAGCTGGACGATCTCGCGCGGGGAATAATCGTAGTAATGCGCCGAAGGACAGGTCGCGGTACAGATGCCGCAATTCAAGCAGCCGTTCAGTTCGCGGTCATAACGGGGGTGGCTGCGGATATCGTCAAAGATCTCTTCCAACTCTTCACGGTCGGGCGGCGTTTCCGCCTCGGTCTGATCTTGTTGTGTCGGGCTGGACATCTTGCTCAATAGGTCAGGACGCGGGTTTCGTCGTCCTCCATCACCTGTTCTATCAGGTAGGCGCCGCCGACCACGCCGGAGCATTCCGGAATAAGGTCATCCTCGCTCATGTCGAACAGATCAAGATTGGGCGAACAGCAATTGAATACCACGCCGGCCTCGTGGGCATCCTTGATGAAATCATAGACGCTTTTCGGGGAACCTTCCTTGACGAACAGTTTTTCGGCCACGCCCTTGCGCATCAGTTGACCGGCGGTGGCGGTGCAAACCACCTCGACCTCATACTCCATGGCCGCTGCAACGGTGGCTTGAAAGAACGGCGCGCCCAGTTCTTCGCCATTTCTCGGGTCGGTGTTGACCAATATGATGAGTAATTTTTCGGCCATGGTATCCCCTTATTATGCACCGTGATTTTAAGCGTCATATGCAATTTTTCGCAAGTGAAATTTTCGAGTGAAATTTTAACGCATCCAGCCGGTTCTTTGTATAAGCCCGGCCATGATGTGCGCCAGGCCTTGTTCGATCTCGGGATGCGCCGCGCGCAGTTCGTTCAGTTGCGGGATGGCGTCATCGGGTCCGTCTTCGAATTCCATGATCAGGTCTTCGATCATACCGGACTTCACCCCTGGGTGGCCGGCGAAACCAAAACTATTCTCGGCCACCTGAAAAACCATCGCGGCGCCTTCTGCGTCCCGTGCCAGGATCGGTGCCTGCGATGGTGGCAGCACCTTGTCGGGACCGTACAGGACAACATGGAATTGTTTCGGCAGAAAGGCGGCGGCCTCTTGGTCATCCTGGCGGATCGCCTGCGTGAGCTTAAATTCGAAAGTGGCGGGTGCCGATTTCCCACCCGCCGCCAGCGCCAGAATTTGTGCGCCCAGGCCAAAGCCAAGCACCGCTATCCCATCGGCAAGATAACGCGCGCAGAGTTCAACCTCATCGGCCAGCGAGGGCAGGTCCTTGATCCCGGCGCTGCCCCAGGGTCCGCCGCCCAAAAGCACCAAGCCATCGAAGGGATCGAACGCTTTCAGCCGCCACGAAGCATCGAGAAATGGGCGCACATACTGGAAGGCAATACGCCGGGATTCGAGATGATCCTCAAGTTGGCCCAGGTATTCCGCTTCCGTATGTTGCAGGACCAGAAGTCTGCTCATGCCGTCATTGCCTTGGTGATATGCCCTGCCTCCAAGCTTGACTTCTATGGGCTGCTCGGTCAATTCAAGAATAGTGCGAAAGTCTTTTGACGAAATGGGAACGGAATAGGATCGTGGATTCAACTGAACTTGCCGATGTTGCGGTCGAGGCGAGCAAGATCCTCAAGGCCATTGCAAACCCGGGCAGACTGCAAATTCTGTGCATGCTGGTGCAAGAGGAAATGAACGTTACCTCGCTGGAACATGCGACCGGTATTCCGCAACCCAGACTGTCGCAGCATCTAGCGCGCTTGCGTAAGGAAGGACTTGTCACAAATCAACGCCACGCCAAGGAAATTCGTTATTCTCTCTCCAGCAGCGAAGCCCAGGAAATCATCGCCTTGTTGCATCGGCTCTATTGCGGGCCGGAATAGGACCGCCCTGTCGCAACCCTGGAGGCCGGCGGAGTTTTATTTAGGGTAGTTTGGGTATGTCCTTACTTGCGTTGATCGCCGGGGCCTCGACCGGTCTATTACTCGGCATTCTTGGCAGCGGCGGTTCCATCGTCACCATGCCGGCGTTTATCTATCTGCTCGGTGTTGATCCCAAGCCCGCGATTGCCATGAGCCTGGGCGTCGTCGGCCTGACCGCCGGCATCACGGCGTTACAGCATGGCTGGCGCGGTAACATCAATTTTCGCATTGTTTTGATTTTTGGCGCTTTCGGCGCGGTCGGCACATTCGTTGGTGCCAAGATCGGCGTGGTCATGCCCGAGACATTGCAGTTGGTGATGTTCGCGCTGATCATGTATGCCGCCGCCTACAAAATGCTGCGGCCACGGCGCGTGCCGGCCGTGGTGGTGGGGCGGACGCCGGATGGGGCGGACGCCATGGTGCTGGGCGAGGTGGATGCACCGTTGCACTATGGCCATATCGCGCTGCATGGCGTCCTGGTTGGTGTCTTGACCGGGATCGTCGGAGTAGGTGGAGGCTTTCTGATCGTGCCGGCCCTGGTCCTGCTTTCCGGCCTGCCCATGAAACAGGCCGTGGGCACGTCGCTGGCGATCATCGCGCTGAAATCCTTTGCTGGATTTGCCGGTTATGCCGGCGCGGTGCCTATCGACCTTGGCCTGATGGCGACATTTTCCGCCGTCGCCGTGACCGCCGGTTTCGTGGGCGGTCTGATTTCACACAAAATCCCAGAGGCCTCCCTGAAAACCGGCTTTGCGATATTCCTCCTCCTGGTCGCGAGTTACATGCTGTTTAGGGAGGTCTCCACGGCGGTGGGTTTCGCTTGATATTGCTTGCCCGGGCCGAAAGGATGTATCTTCTATTGTACAGACTGACGGCGTGATATTTCGCACGGCGTTCAGGGATGGGGAACATCATGAGCGACGGCGAATTTCTGACCACCATCCGCGAGGCGCAAATTGGCGTCGATCATTCGATTGAAGGCCCTATCGGCCCGCGCAAAATCGTTTATGCGGACTTTACGGCCTCGGGGCGCTCTTTGGGCTTTATCGAAGATTTTATTCGCGACGAGGTCTTGCCCTACTACGCCAACACCCATACCGAGACATCAGGTACAGGTTATCAGACAACGCGGTTTCGAGAAGATGCCCGGCGGATCATCCTTGATGCCGTGGGTGGGGACGCGGGCGATGCGGTAATTTTCTGCGGCTCCGGCGCCACGGGCGCGGTTGACCGCTTCGTTAATATTCTCAATTTGCGTCTGCCCGACGAGCTAGATTCTCGTTATGGCCTGTCCCAGCAGATCCCGGCGGATCAGCGCCCCGTGGTTTTCGTTGGACCGTTCGAGCATCATTCCAATGAAGTCTCGTGGCGCGAAACCATCGCCGATGTAGTGGTGATCGACGAAGATGATGCCGGTCTGGTAGATCAGGAACATTTGCAGGCGGAGCTGCTGCGGTATGCTTCCCGGCCGCTGAAAATCGGCAGCTTTTCGACCGCATCCAACGTTACGGGCATTCTTACCGATACCCATGCGGTTACCCAGCTGCTGCATCGCCATGGCGCCATCGCCGCCTGGGACTTTGCCGCCGCGGCGCCCTATGTGCCCATCGAAATGAACCCGGACGGCGGGGCCGAGATGGCCAAGGACGCGATCTTTATTTCACCGCATAAATTTCCCGGCGGGCCCGGTACCCCCGGCGTGTTGATCATGAAACGTGCCCTGATGCAGAATCGTGTGCCCGCCATTCCAGGTGGCGGCACCGTCAGTTATGTCAGCGCCGATGAACACGAATATCTGACCGATCACGAACACCGCGAAGAAGGCGGCACGCCCGACATCGTTGGCGCCATTCGCGCCGGCCTGGTCTTTCAGCTGAAGGATGCGGTGGGGGCGGAAAGCATTCTGGAGCATGAAATCGCGCTGGCCCGGCGCGCCGTTGACCGCTTGGGCAAAAACCCCGGCATAAAAATCCTCGGCAGCGATACCACCGAGCGGCTGCCGATTATTTCGTTTCTGGTCAATTGCGGCGAACGCTATCTGCATCATAATTTCGTGGTTGCCCTGCTGAATGACTATTTCGGCATCCAGACCCGTGGCGGCTGTTCCTGCGCCGGGCCCTACGGCCATCGCCTGCTGGATATAAATGCGGAAACGTCGAAGCAATTTGAAAACCAGATTCTGGCTGGCTGCGAGCTAATCAAGCCCGGTTGGACCCGGTTCAGCCTCAACTATTTCAATTCCGAGGCGGAGACTGAGCTGATTTTAAGCGCCATCGAATGGATCGCCGCGAACGGTTGGCGGCTTTTGCCCTGTTATGATTGCGACCAGGAAACGGGGCGTTGGTGGCATATGGAAATGGCAGGGCCGGTGGGTATGTCCTTGCACGATATTTCCTACGGACCGGACGGACCCGACTATGCTTCCAGCAAGAAAGCAGCCGGGGCGGTTGGGGCGGGCGAATTGATCGCGGCGGCGGACCGCGCCGTTGCGGCAATGGCGGCGGCGCCCGGTTCGTGCTGTAGTGAGCAAGTGCTGTCGCCGGGATCCCAGCGCTTGCAATGGTTTCCCTTACCCAACGAGCAAGTGCATCCATAAAATATCCGCCGGAAAAATAGGCGGAAATCATTAGTTTTAGGAGGAAACATGACGACGGAAGATTTCACGCTCGGCCTGAAGACCGAGCGGATGACCGATATCGCGCTGGCTTTTAAGAAAACAGGCGCGTTGTTGGCGGCGATCAAATTGGACCTGTTCACCCATATCTCGAACGGTGCCGATACCATCGATGCGTTGGCTCAGGCCATGGGCATTGATGCGGAAAAGGCGGACCGTCTGGTTACCGCCTGTAAATCCATGGACCTGGTGCGCGAGGTTGATGGCCGGCACGAAAATCTCAGCGATGTGCAACGCTATCTGGTCAAGGACAGCCGGACATATTTTGGCGACTACCTGGACTATATCTCGCGCCGCGATTACGGCGCCTGGGAAGAGATCGCCGATAACCTAACGGCAGTGGCGACAACCAACGACGATGACGAGCGGACCTATCTCAGCTATATGCAGGATCCGGAGAACGCGCGTAAATTCACCGAGGCCGGCTATGAAGCCTCGATCGGGCTGGGCCACAAGCTGGCCAAGGAGTTCGATTTTTCACGCTTCAAACGCTGGCTGGATCTGGGCGGCGGTTCCGGTTGTTACGCCATAGCGGCGTGCGAGCGCCACGATGGCGTCGCGGTGACGATCCTGGATCAAACCAATGTCATCGCCATAGCGCGGGAATATATCGACAAGCACGGGTTGGCGGAGCGGATCGACACGACACCCGGTGATTTTTTCGGGCCTGCGTACCCGACCGGTTTCGATCTCGCGTCCTACATCACGCCGCTGCAGGGCTATATGCCGGATAAAGTGATTGCGGCACTGTCCAAGGCTTACGATGCGTTGGAGCCGGGCGGCACAATCCTGGTCGTTGATTATATGTTGAAGGACGATAAGACAGGGCCGCTTGATCCGGCCTTCGTCAACTTGTTCGGGATCAGGGAAGGCCGCTATCTGGGCCGCGTCAATACTGGTGCCGAGTGGAGTGAGTTTCTCGGCAAGGCAGGCTTTGTCGATGCCGAGTACGGTTGGTTCACACCGCATCAGCTTGGCCTGATCACGGCGCGCAAACCTAGTTAGCAGTTAGGAGTAAATTTCTTGAAAGCACTGGTTATTGGCGGTACCGGACCGACCGGGCCGCATTTGGTGAATGGCTTGATCGGGCAAGGTTACGATGTCTCGATCATGCATCGCGGCACCCATGACAGCGAGTTGATCCCGGCATCGGTGGAACGCATCATCGGCGATCCGCATTTTCGTGAAACCCTGCGCGAGGCACTTGCCGGCCGCTCGTTCGATTTGATCATCGCGACCTACGGCCGCATCCGCTATATCGCCGAGATCGTCGGCGAGCATACGGAGCGGTTGATTACGGTTGGTGGCGCGCCCTGTTATCGCGGCGTGTTACAGCCCGAAACGCTGGTGCCAAGAGGCTTGCAGATCCCACTGCCCGAGACTGCGCCAAAAGTACCCGACGAGGCGGAATTCCGTTTCGGCTATCTGGTCCGCATGGCGGAGGAAGCGGTCATGCAGGGCCATGCCGAGGGCCGCTTCAGCGCCACACATTTCCGCTATCCCGTGGTCTATGGCCCGCGGCAGTTGACGCCATCGGTGTGGACGATCATGCGCCGTTTCATCGACAAGCGTCCGCATATCGTGCTGCCCGATGGTGGCCTGACCCTGACCTCGCGCGGTTATGCAGAGAATGTCGCTCATGCGGTCCTGCTCGCCGCCCAACAACCCGAAGCCGCCGCCGGACAGGTCTACAATTGCGCGGACGAACTACAGCTGACCATGGCGCAATGGGTCGAAGTGGTGGGCCGTGCCATGGATGGTGAGGTCGAGGTTATCGGCGTGCCGGACCGTTTCGCCTATTCCGCCCGCAGTTTGATGATGTTCTTCGGTCCTTCAAATCATCAGATTTTTGATCTCTACAAGATCAAGTCCGAGTTAGGTTATAGCGACCTAGTGCCGCCCCTGGAGGCAATGGCCGGCACCGTGCGCTGGTACCAGGACAACCCGCCCGATGAGGACGACAAGTTCCGTGATCTGCTGGCCGAGAACTACCGTCTGGAAGACGAAATCGCCGCCGTCTATCGGGACAACTGCGAAAAGCTGGCGGGCATTGAGCACACGCCGCTTGATTTTCATCACCCCTACCCGCATCCGAAGAAACCTGGACTGGATCGCGATCACCGTGCCCGCTAATGCGTTAGTCTAGAAAATTTTCGAAAGATACTTCAGGCCGGTATCGGGCAGGACGGTGACAATATTAACGGGGGCGTCGAGCCGTTCCGCCAGCTGCATGCAGCCGAACAGATTAGCGCCCGAACTGCCGCCGGCTAGGATGCCTTCGCTGGCGGCCAGTCGCCGGGTCATACCGAAGGCGTCATCGTCGGTGAATTGCAGCATTTCGTCGACCACGGTGAAGTCCATGCATTTGGCGATATGATCCTCGCCGATACCCTCGACCTGATAGCTGCCGATCTCGCTTTCGTCGATGCGGCCGGTCTTGAAATAGGTGTAGTAGATCGAGCCGATGGGATCGGGCATCAGAACCTTGACCTCTGGCTTTTGTTCCTTGAGATAGCGCCCAACGCCCGAGATGGTGCCGCCCGTACTGCCCGCGGCGACGAAGTAATCCACCGTGCCGCCCGTCTGGCGCCAGATTTCCGGCCCCGTGGTTTGATAATGGGCATCGGCGTTCATGGGATTGTCGTACTGGTTGATCATGAATGAATTGGGCGTTTCGGCGGCGATATCCCGGGCCCGTTGGACGTAGTGATCGGCGCTGCCGGGCACCGCGTTGGTCGGGCAGACGACGATCTCGGCGCCGAGCGCGGTGAGTGCCGCCTGCTTCTCCTTCGAGACTTTGTCCGGCATGGTCAGCACGGCGCGGTAGCCATTCAGGGCGGCGATCATGGCGATGGCCGCGCCCGTGTTGCCGGAGGTGTTTTCCACGATGGTGCCGCCTGGCGGCAGTTGCCCGGTGCGCTCGGCATCGGCGACGATATGGCTGACGATGCGGTCCTTGATGCTGCTTGTCGGGTTGAAGAATTCCAACTTGGCGAACACCTTGGCGCGGTATCCGGAAAAAAGGTTTTCCAATGCGACAAGCGGCGTGTTGCCGATTGTGTCGAGAAGATTGACTGCGCCTGTCTCGAAGCTCATCAATTTACATCCATCTGGTTTAATCCAGCATTCAATGAAGTTTAGCCATGAATTATGTCTAAATCCATGCACAAAAACGACGCAGACAAACCTAATGGCCCAGATAGATTCCGCCGTTGATATGGATGCATTGGCCGGTGATATAGCGGCCCTGGGGGCCGGCCAGATGGCGGACCATGGCCGCGATTTCATCAACCGTGCCGGCCCGGCCCAGGGGAATGCGGTCATGCACGCCGGGTGGCCGCGCGCCGGCGGCGGCGCCGCGGGCGGTGTCAATGGCGCCTGGGGCCACGATATTGGCGGTGATGTTGTCCGTTGCCAGTTCCATCGCGATGCCGCGGACGAAACCTTCCAGGCCGGCTTTCGAGGCATTGACATGGGCGCGCTCCTTGGCGCCGATGTGGTTGGAAATACCGCTTAGGCCAACAAAGGCGCCGCCGCCTCGCGCTTGCATGTGCGGCACCGCGTGGCGGGTCAGCAAAAAGGCGCCGTCCAGGGCTACGGACAGGATTTCCCGCCATTCCGCATAGCTCATTTCCACGAACGGTGTCTGGCGGCGCAGGCCGGCGTTGGAGACCACGATATCGACACCGCCTGCCTCCTCCGCCAGGCGCGCGACCATCTCGCGCACCGCGCCTTCATCCGAAACATCCGCCAGATGGCTAATCGCAGCCCCGCCAGCGTCATTGATTTCCCCTGCGACGGTTTCGATGGCCGCCAAATTACCCCGGCCGTTGACCATGACCAGGGCGCCGTCTTCGGCCAATCCGTGGGCGATGGCCCGGCCGATGTTCTGTCCGGCGCCGGTTACCAAGGCAATTTTGCCTGCCAGCGGTTTTGAATTTTGATCAGTCATGCAGCGCTCTCCCTATGCTTTGGGGATCATAACAAATTGTTGCGGGCATGCTACGATACCTCTCGAACCACCGAGGAGGATAAGATGCTGCTGCCGACATCAACATTGTTCGAGATCCCGGACTTCAAACTTGAACTGGGCGCCGCGCTGGACCCGGTTGTGCTGGCTTACGAGACTTATGGCACACTGAATGCCGCTGCCGACAATGCCATTCTGCTCTGTCACGGCTATACCTCCAACCCACATGCGGCGGGCGATACGGCGGGCTGGTGGCATAATCTGATCGGACCCGGCCGGGCCATGGATACCGAGCGCTACTTCGTGGTCTGCTCGAACATGATCGGCTCGGCCTTTGGCAGCACCGGCCCCGCCAGCATTGATCCCGCGACCGGTGCGCCCTTTGGCCCGAATTTTCCCGATATCACGACCCGCGACATGGTGCGCGCCCAGGGGCTGTTGTTGGATCATCTGGGCATCGGGCAACTGGCTGCCGTGGTTGGCTTTTCCTATGGCGGTTATCTGACATTTCAGTGGGGTGTCAGCGATCCCGAACGCATGCGCGCCCTGGTGCCGGTCGCGACCTGGAACAGAAGCCGGGGCGGGCCGGAAAGCGTCGCGGAGATCGAGGATTATTTCGCCCAATGCCCGGGCTGGAACGGCGGCGATTACTATGATGGGGAACCCGGCGGCGGTGTGGTGGCGATGCTGGCCAAACAGCGGGTTGAAACCCTGCGCGGCTATGGTGTTGACCGCGCCCTGCTGGATCAACTGGGCAGCGAGGAAGCGGCCACCGCCGCGCTGGAAAAACGCGGCCGGGATTGGTCGGCGCAGTTTGATGCCAATGCCCTGATTGTGCTGCGCAAGGCGGCGGTGTTGTTCAATGCCTGGGACAATGCCGCCAACATCAAGGCGCCGTTGCTCTATGTACTGTCGAACACGGACAAGCGCTTTCCGGCGGGCGAATTGGCGGAACCGACCATGACGCACCTTAAAGCCAGCGGCGTCGATGCCGCTTATGTCGAGATCGACAGCCCCTACGGCCATCTCGCCCCAACGGAAGACTGGCAAAAGTGGGCTCCGGCCCTGAAAAACTTCCTCGAGGGCCGATGAAACCCAACCTCCTCGTCGCTTTCTCCTTCGGTCATTGCGCCAATGATCTGGTGCCGATTGGGATGTACATCCTGATTCCGGCGTTTGGCACGGCCATGGGGCTGTCGCCGGCTGAGATCGGGTTGTTGTTCATGCTTCACAGTCTCGGCGCCTCGCTCGCCTATTTTCCGGCAGGCCTATTGGCCGATCATGTGGCCAATCGCGGTGTCCTGCTGGCGGGGACATTTTTCTGGGTCGGTTTCGGTTATCTGACAGCCTCGTTCGTTGACGGTTTTTGGACCTTTGCTATTGTGATCTCAATTGCCGGCATGGGTGACGCCGCCTGGCATCCCATTGCAACGGGCGTGCTGACGCAGATGCATAAGGCAAGGCGTGCCTATGCCTTGGGCGTACATGCTATTGGGGGCTATTTTTCACAAACCATCGCATTACCCGCGGCCGGGTTGCTATTGGCCATGTGGGATTGGCACGTTGCAATACGGGTGCTGGCGGTCCCGACCTTGCTCATGGGATGCGCCTTTATTTTTATCAGCCGGCATGTGCCGCGTCACGTCAATAGCCGGCCAACGAGGGCGGATTTTACCGCGATCTGGCGGGTCTGGACCACCAGGGCGGGGCTGCGGGTTATCGCGCTGTTTATCGCCTACAACATGGGTCTATTCGCAATCATTGCGATGACGCCGCTGTACCTCAACGCCAACCACGGTCTTGGCTGGTTGGAGACGGCTCTTGTCATGGCCGCGATGATGCTTGTCGGCGCCCTGGCGCAACCATGGACGGGGAAGATATCCGATAACGTTGGACGGCGGCCGTTGATTATTTTTGCTAACGCGATTGCGGCCGTCGCGTCGCTGTTCGCCTGGCTGACAACCGACTTTGTGCTCACCGTTATTGCCCTGGGCGTGGCGCTGACCTTCCTGGTGGCGATCCGGGCCGTATTGCTGGCGACCGCGCTCGATCACGCCGGTGGACGCGAAGGCACCAGCCTTGGTTTGGCGTTCGCCGCCATGGAAGGTTTTGCCGCCTCGGCCGCGGTCTTGGCCGGGCTTGCGGGAGAGAGCGATCTGGCCAATGCCTTCCTGCTGGCCAGTGTTTTTTCTCTGGTGGCGGTTGTTCTGGCGGTTGCAACGCCGAAGCGAGATAATGCGTCGATACGGGCGACGGCCGCCGAGTAATTCGCAGCGCGCTGGTTGGGAGCGGAACCGCCAACGGTGGTAGTTTGCCCGTTATTGATTGGGATCAAAGTGAAGCTGCCCCAGGTCCGGTAGATTTCCGGTATCCGTGAGCTGACGTCACGGCACTTAGAGCAATTTTCAATTAATCGGAGTCGCCGCCGTAGCTTATTTGGCGCGACTTAAGTAATCGGTTCAATTGCTCGATTCTTAAGAGACCGAGCGCATTTTCAAATAATGCGCTCTAGCAGAGGTTTTCGGTAAATGGATTTCGCTTTTTCAGATCGCTCCATCGAAATGCAGGACAGGGTACGCCGTTTCATGCGGGACTATGTGCTGCCCCATGAGCACGCCTACCACGATGACGTTTCCAATGGCATTTTCCCACCGCAAGTGGTCGAGGATTTGAAGGCCCTGGCCAAGGATGAAGGCCTGTGGAATTTCTTCCTGCCCGCCCTGCCTGATGATGCACCGGGCACCGGACTTAGCAATCTGGAATATGCGCCGCTGGCCGAGATCATGGGCCGGGTCTATTGGGCCTCGGAAGTGTTCAATTGCAATGCGCCCGATTCCGGTAATATGGAGCTGCTCAATCTGTTCGCGACGCCGGAACAGCGGGAGCGTTGGCTGATGCCGTTGTTCGAGGGAGAGATCCGCTCCTGCTTCATGATGACGGAGCCGGACGTTGCTTCATCCGATGCCACCAATATCCAGTTCAATATTCGCCGGGACGGCGATGAATATGTCCTGGACGGGCGCAAATGGTTCATCACCAACGCCCTTGATCCCCGCGCCAAGGTCGGCATCGTGCTTGGCGTAACCGACCCCGACGGCCCGCCCCATAAGCGGCACAGTCAGGTGATGTTCCCCATGGACACGCCGGGTATCGAGATAGAGCGGAATATCTCCTACATGAACCACCTCGCACCTGAAGGCACCTGCGAGGTGGTCTTTCGCGGCGTCCGCGTGCCGGTGGAGAATTTGCTGGGCGAGGAGGGCGCGGGCTTTGCCCTGGCCCAGGCGCGCTTGGGGCCGGGGCGCATTCATCATTGCATGCGCTCGCTTGGCCAATGCGAGGTGGCGCTGGATCTGATGTGCCAGCGTGCCCTGGAACGCCGGGCGTTCGGTAAATACCTGCATGAATACGGCAATATCGGCGACTGGATCGCCGAGGCCCGGATCGAGATTGAACAGGCCCGTCTGTTGGTGCTGAAAACCGCCTGGATGATCGATCAAGTCGGCAACAGAGAGGCGCGGCGCGAGATTTCCATGATCACCGCCCTGGTGCCGCCCCTGCAGACCAAGATCGTCAACCGCGCCATTCAGGTGTTCGGCGCCATGGGCCTATCGCCCGATACGCCGCTGCCCTATCTGTGGAGCTGGGGCAGGGCGCTGCAAATCCTCGACGGCCCCGATGAGGTGCATTTAAGGGCCGTGGCGCGCTATGAGATTAAACGCGCCGGCGAGGAGCGCGGCAGCAATGTCATCTCCGAAGGCTACCGGCAAAGCCGCTATGTACCGCCGCGAGAATAGTTAGGCAGGGTGCGATTGGTTTAAACGAGAAAGCCGAATTTCGACATTTTGACGCAAAAACAATCTGGGGAAAACTCAAGTTCGGCGTCAGCAAACTGGGCACGCTGGCGGATATTGTGGTGGTCGGCGGCGACCCGCTGCGGAATATCGATCTACTGGTGCGCGATGGCGCCGGTCTGTCAGCGATTATTTAGGACGGCAAATTCCACAAAAACCTGCTGGTTTGAACCTTGCCAAGCATGCTTCGGGCCACGTTCCTCGGGCAAGAATGCCGTACGGTAGAAATATAATTACCTTGTTGTGACTGTGATCACTGCGCGAATCCCCAATTCTGTCTAAAGCTAATGTACGGAGGAGGGAAAAGTCGGAACGAAAACCAACTTTCCCAGATTTACTAGACCTATTGGTGCCGCGAATTGGCCTCGATAGTTGCTTGAGACGTCTTGGCTGGCTCTGATGAGCGCCGCGAGTTTGTCTTGCTGCAATTCCCCATGCGTGGGGGATCGGTTTTGGAAAGGATCTCGTTATTTCGACGCCCATTTTCAATGCTCTGGACCGACGCGCTACCGCCCGCGCTGGCGCGGACTGGCAGAATGCCTGCGGTGATGGGCCCATGCCGAGCCTGAGCACTTTGGGGATCGGCGATATGGCAGGGGAGTGGCGCGACCGGTTTCTTATCAGCAGCGACCGTGGCATGTCTCACGCGGTCTTCATCACCTGCGGCGATACACTGCAATCCGCGTGGGAAATCGAACGCATGGGCCGTACATTGAACACGACCCTGCCGGAAGATCTGCGAGACTGCTTTGTCGAAGGTTGCGAACAATCGTTGCAAGAGGGTGGTCCCGTTGCCGTTGAAGGCCGCTACAATGACCTGGATCTCGGAGAAGTTCTGTTTCGCTGTATCATGATGCCCGTACGGGCCCAAAGCACCATTGGTGAATTCGTCTACGGCGCCTATACCCATAAGCGCGCCGACTAGCGCGGATGCGGCCCGCGAAATCCCGCTAGGGAGACAAACCGCGATCATTGACATCTTGGCCATGGCCTTTCCCGTCCGTACCCTGGATAATGGCGGCAGCAATTTGGGAGGATTGGTCATGAAAGTTGGGTTTATCGGGGTCGGCCATATGGGCGGGCCCATGTGCCGCAATATTATCAAGGGCGGGCACGAGGTGCTGGTCTATGACCTGTCTGAGGCGGCGGTGCAGGCCTGTGTCGAGGTTGGCGGCATCGCGGGCGGTTCCATCGCCGATGTGGCATCTCAGGTCGAGGTGGTGATGACATCCCTGCCCATGCCCAGGGATGTGGAGGCGGCCGCCCTGGGTCCTGGCGGCATCGGCGAGAGCGCCAAGCCCGGTACGATCTATGTTGATCTGTCCACCAATTCACCCGCCATGATGCGCAAGATCGCGGCGGAGCTGGCAACGAAGGATATCCCCACCCTGGATGGCCCGGTCAGCGGCGGCGTGGTCGGGGCCGAAAAGGGCACCATCGCCATCATGGTGGGCGGCGAGCGGGCGATGTTCGAACGCTGCCTGCCGGTGTTTGAATCCTTTGGCGAAAACATCATCCATACCGGCGAGTTGGGCAGCGGCTGTGTTGCCAAGATCTGCAACAACATGGTGGCCTTCACGAACATGACGGCCGGCGCCGAGGGTCTGATGCTGGGCGTTGCCGCCGGGATCGATCCGGTTATTCTGGATCAGGTAATCCGCAATAGCTCCGGCAACTCCATGAGCTACCGCGGCGTGGCCAAAGCCGCTCTCGAGCGGGATTTCAAGCCGGCCTTCACCGTGGATCTGGCCTACAAGGATCTGCGCCTGGCATTGGAGCTGGCGGACGATCTGGACATGCCGTTACTATTGGGGCCGCAGGTTCACAACATCATGCGCATGGCGCGCGGCAAGGACGGCGGCGGCGACAACGTCACCGCCGTGTTGAAAGTTTATGAAGCGATCATGGGACAACAAGTCGGTCCCGCAAAATAGATCAGATAGAACCACAAACGAACGAGGAAATCATGAGTACGGATAGTGAAAAAAGCGGCCCCCTGGCGGGCGTGAAAATTATCGAACTGGCCGGCATTGGCCCGGCACCTTTGTGTTGCACGTTGCTGGCCGATATGGGCGCGGATATCCTGCGCATTGACCGCAATGCGCCTTCTGGCCTGGGCTCGCCGCGTACCCCGAAAACCGACCTGTTGCGCCGTAGCCGCCCATCCGTCTCAATCGACATGAAGCACCCCAAGGGTATTGCCGCGCTGCAGGCTCTGATAGATCAGGCCGACGCGATCATCGATCCCTTCCGTCCCGGCGTCACGGAACGATTGGGCGTGGGACCCGAGGACTGCATGGCGCGTAATCCGAAGCTGGTCTATGGCCGCATGACCGGCTGGGGCCAGGACGGAACCTTGAGCCAGGCCGCGGGCCATGATCTGAACTATCTGGCGCTGACCGGCGTGTTGCATGCCATTGGCCCCAAGGAGATCCCGGTACCGCCTCTGAACGTGGTCGCGGACATGGGCGGCGGTGCAATGTTCCTCGCCGTCGGCATCCTGGCCGGCGTGATCGAGGCCAGGCAATCGGGCAAGGGCCAGGTGGTTGATATCGCCATGACCGAAGGCTCTGCCTTCCTTGGCACCGGCGCCTTCGGCACCCTGGCGGCGGGTGATTGGAAGCACGAGCGGAATGCCAACGTCCTCGACGGCGGCGCGCATTTCTATCGTTGCTACGGGACCTCCGACGGCAAGTTCGTCTCCATCGCCTCAATCGAGGCCAAATTCTACGCCATCCTGCTGGACAAGCTTGGCCTGGACCCCGCCGACCTGCCGGCCCAGATGGACCGCCCCACCTGGCCCGACATGGCCGAAAAGTTCGCTGGGTTGTTTGCTCAAAAAACCCGCGATCAATGGTGCGAGATCATGGAAGGCACCGATATCTGCTTCGCGCCGGTGTTGAACTTTGATGAGGCGTTCGAGCACCCCCACGCCATCTCGCGCGGCAGCTTTGTCGAGGTTGACGGCGTGAAACAGCCGGTCTCGGCACCACGTTTCTCACGCACGCCGGCATCCATTAAATCGCCACCGCCGGAGATGGGGGCGAATACCGCCGCCGGCCTAGCTGCATGGGGTATGAGCGAGGCCGAAATCGCCGCTCTGATGGAAGAAAAAGCCGTCGGCTGGCAAGGCTAGGGCTGGCAGGGCTAGGGTAGGCGGGCGGCGCGAAACCGGACCGGACAGCATGCAAAAGGTCTTTGATCGCGCTGTCGCCCGCCACAAAGCGGGCGATGCTGCCGGGGCGCAGAAACTCTATCGCAGGATACTGAAGGCGGAACCGCGTAATCCGGTGGTGCTCAATCTGTCGGGTGTCGCGGCCTTTCAATTGGGCTGGAAGAAAGCAGCTGTTGAAAGCCTCTTAAAGGCCATTGCCATCGCACCGGATTATGGCGATGCCCATTTCAACCATGCCAACGTCATGGCTCAGCTGGGCCGGCGCGAGGAGGCCGTGGAAAGTTACCGTGCCGCCGTGCGCCTGGAACCGCGCAACGGCCAGGCGCTTAATTCCCTGGGCGCCCTGCTGCGTGACCTTGGCCATTGGCGGGAGGCCCTGGCCAGCTACCGCCAACTACTTGCCCTGGGGACGGACGGCGCGGAAATTCACAACGATATCGGTCTGTTGCTTGGTGAATTGGAGCAGTGGGACGAAGCGGCGGTCAGTTTTCGCCATGCCATCACGATTGATCCGGCCTACGCCAGGGCGCACTACCACCTCGGCAATGCGGAGCGCGCGCAGGGCCACTTGGAGGCGGCGGCCGCTTGCTATGGACGGGCCGTGGCGGCCGATCCGGACTATCTGTTGGCTTACAACAACCTTGGCATGACACAGCATGAATTGGGGCGGATGGCGGAGGCGGAGGCAAGCTTTCGCCGTGCCGTTGCCATCGATGTCGACTATGCCCCGGCCTGGGTAAACCTTGGCATTCTGAGTAATGGCGGTGGCAATGATAACATCGCTGATTTCGAGCGTCTGATCGCAAAACCAGATTTGCCCGTCGCCGATGCCGTTGGCTTGCGCTTCAGCCTTGGCCAGGCCTATGAGCGGCAGGGCGCTCAAGCAGAGGCATTCGATCATATCGTTATCGGTAACCGCCTGAAACGCGAAGCCTCGAACTACGATGTCGCCGCCATGGCCGACAATTTCTCCCGCACCAAGCAGGTCTTTGACGCGGCCTTCTTCGCGCGTCACGCTGCCGTCGGCGATAGCAGTAATTTGCCGGTCTTTATCCTTGGCATGCCCCGCTCGGGCACCACCTTGATTGAGCAGATCCTGGCCAGCCATGGCGAAGTGCATGGTGCCGGCGAACTGTCTGAACTGGGCGCCATCGCCAACCGTTTGCCCCAGCGGATCGGCTCGGAACAAGGCTATCCCGATTGCGTGGCGTCGGCGGGGGATGAATTATGGGCGGAACTGGGCGTGGGCTATGTCGATGCGGTGTCACGGCTGGGGCCGAACAAAAGCCGGGTCTGCGACAAGATGCCGGCGAATTTTCTCCGTCTTGGCCTGATCCACCTGATGCTGCCAAATGCCGCGATTATCCATTGCCGGCGCGATGCCATGGACACCTGTTATTCCTGTTTTTCGCTGTTGTTCAGCGAGGGTCAGCACTTTGCCTACGACTTGGCCGAATTGGGCCAATATTACCGGCAATACGATGCCTTGATGCGCCATTGGCACGCGGTTCTACCGGGCCGCATTCTGGATGTGCATTACGAGGATGTGGTCAACGATCTGGAAGGCTCCGCCCGCCGCTTCGTGGCTCATTGCGGCCTGGAATGGGATCCTCGCTGCCTGGATTTCCACAAGACCGAACGGGCCGTGCGCACAGCCAGCAAGAGCCAGGTCCGCCAGCCCATTTACGCCAGTTCCCTTGGCCGCTGGCGGCGCCATCAAGAGCGGTTGCAGCCGCTCATCAATGCCTTGGGACCGCTAGCCAAGATTTAATTCCGGCACCTGGGAAAGACCGATTTGCCCAGAGTTTCGATCAGGGCCGCGCGTTCATCGACGAACCCGGTAAAGAGAAACTGGTGAATGCCGGCGGCGCGGATTTCCTGGATGCGCTGTACGCTCTCGTCCGCCGTTCCGATGACGGCAAAGCGCTCGGTCATATATGCCAGCAGTTCCGGATTATCCATCAGGCCGGCGTTGGGAGACTGGCCCAGGTCTTCGTGATGGGCCGGGCGATAGCCTGATTGGACCGTTCGAATGGCCTCTGCGAATTCGGGCGGTACCAGTTTGCCTTTCTGGGTGAAGCGGAATGCATGGTGCGCGGTCGATGCCAGCTCCATGCGGATTTCATTGATCAGCGCGGCCCGGTCCGTACCCACGTTGACCCGGGTCATGGCCCAAATGTCGATATCATCCAGGCTCCGGCCCGCCCGCTCGGCACCGATGGCAAGATGGTGCAGGGTTAGCTTTACCACCTCCGCCGAAAGCCCCATGCCGCAGATCACGCCGTCGGCGACTTCGCCGGCAAGCTCCAGGGTTTTCGGGCCCTCGGCCGCGATATAGACCGGTACCGGATTGTCCGCCTGTTCCGCCACCCATTGGGTATGGATGCCACGCCCGGCGAACTCGGTGGGCCGGCCCGACAACATTTCCCGCAAGGTAACGATATATTCGCGCAGGCCCGCCAGGCCCGGCGGGCGCTCGTTCAAGTTATAGAGTGCACTGTCGCCGGTACCGATACCCAGCATGGCGCGGCCGCCTGAAAGCTCCTGCACACTTGCCGCCGCCGACGCCATGACGGCGGGGTGGCGGGTGAGGGGGTTGGTCACCGACGGCCCGATCATCATGCGTTCAGTCGCCTGACCCACCATGGCGAGGGTGACGAAGAGCTCGCGAAACAGCGATTGCGAATCCGCGACGCCGAACCAGTCGAAACCGGATTTCTCGGCCAGCTTGGCGTTCTCGACCGCGGACGCGATGCTGCGCGGGACTTCAATAATGCCGAAACGTGCTTTCATGGCGGTTATCCTGCCAGTTTCTATAGTTACGGCGGGAGTATAGCAGAGCCTGGATGTTATAGCGGCAGCGACGTCTTATAGACGACTTGCTTCAATGCGAAGCTCGACTTGATGCTGGCCACACCCGGTATTTGCGTCAGGTGCGCCATCAGGAATTGCTGATAGGCGGCCAGATCCCGGGCGACTACGCGCAGCAGGTAATCGGCATCGCCGGTCATCAAATAGCACTCCATGACCTCTGGGCGGGCCAGGATGGCATCTTCAAATGTTTTCAGGTCGGCGACGACCTGACGCTCCAACGTTACTTGGATGAAAACGCTGACCGGCAGATCGACCGCGTTTTGGTCGACCAGGGCCATGTATCCCTTGATGACGCCGGCGGCTTCAAGGTTGCGCACCCGGCGCAGACAGGGCGATGGGGAAAGATTGACCTTCTCCGCCAACTCGACGTTGGTCAGGCGGCAATTTTCCTGAATATGGGTCAGGATACTCAAGTCTGTCGTATCAACATCTGTTTTTGGCATATCACACCATTTTCACAGGTAAAATTGGAATATATGACTATATCAATGTCAGGAAATTGGCAGAAAAGCAAGGATTCTCGCCGTTGGATGGTCTAGTATTTGCCGTGATAATTCATTCACTGTCTTAGGGAACGGGATCATGACGGGCGCCAGGAAAGACGCGGCGGAACCAGCACTGGAAATCGTTGCAGCGTTGCAGGAACTGGAACGCAAGGTCCTTTGGCTGGCGTGCTGGATGATCCATAACGCCAACAACCTGCGCCCCAATGACGATGGCTTGAAGGTTGGCGGGCATCAGGCCTCGTGCGCCTCGATCACGGCGATCATGACAGCGCTGTATTTCGGCGTGCTGCGGCCCGAGGACCGGGTCGCGGTCAAGCCCCATGCGGCGCCGGTTTTTCATGCCATCCAATATCTGCTTGGCAACCAGTCGCGGCAAAAAATCGAGGATTTGCGCAGCTTTGGCGGGGCGCAGTCTTATCCTTCGCGGACCAAGGATACCGACGACGTGGATTTCTCCACCGGTTCCGTCGGCATGGGTGTGGCGATGACCTCGTTCGCCAGCCTGGCCCAGGATTATGTTCGCGCCAAGGATTGGGGAAAGGATGTGCCCAAGGGGCGAATGATCGCCTTGATGGGCGATGCGGAACTGGATGAAGGCAACATCTTCGAGGCCTTGCTGGAAGGCTGGAAGCACGATCTGCGCAATACCTGGTGGGTAATCGATTATAACCGGCAAAGCCTGGACGGCGTCGTTACGGAAGGCCTGACCGGACGGATCGAGGATTTGTTCGCCACCATGGGCTGGGAGGTGGTGCTGTTGAAATACGGCAACCGGCAGCAACGGGCGTTCGCGCGGCCCGGCGGGGACAAGCTTCGAAACTGGATTGATGAATGTCCCAACCAGCGTTATTCGGCCCTGACCTTTCAGGGCGGCGAAGCCTGGCGCAAAGCCCTGATGGATGATCTGGGCGACCAGGGCGATGTAACCGCCCTGATCGAAAGCTATGCGGACGCCGATCTGGCTGATCTGATGACCAATCTGGGCGGCCACGATGTCGGCGTTCTTCTCGATGCCTTCAACGCTATAGACCACGACCGCCCGGTTTGTTTTCTCTCCTACACGGTAAAGGGCCATGGCCTGCCCTTGCAGGGCCACAAAGACAATCACGCGGGCGTCATGAATGACGACCAGACGGACTTGCTGCGTGATCGCATGGGCATCGCGGATGGGCGGGAATGGGAACTATTCGAGGGCATGCAGGTATCCGTCGAGGCTATGGGGGACTTTCTTGCCGCCAATGCATTCAATGCCAAGGGTACCCGGCGCTATAGTGCGGCCTATATTCCCGTGCCCGATAATCTGGCCGCGCCGAGCAGCGATAATATTTCCACCCAGGAAGGCTTCGGGCATATCTTGAACGGCATCGCCAGGTCGGGTGGCGAGCTGGCGGATAGGATCATAACGGCCTCTCCGGATGTGACCGTCTCCACCAATCTTGGGCCATGGGTCAATGCCCGAGGATTGTTCGCCACGTCATCGCTTGGCGATACTTTCAGGAATGAAAAAATTCCGTCCATGCAGAAGTGGGAGCGCAGCCCCAAAGGCCAGCACCTGGAACTGGGGATTGCCGAGAATAATCTGTTCACCGCCCTGGCGGCCCTGGGGCTTAGCCATTCCCTGTTCGGCGAGCGGGTGATACCGATCGGTGCGCTGTATGACCCCTTCATTGCGCGTGGCCTTGATGCGCTTAATTACGCCTGCTATCAGGACGCGCGGTTTATCCTGGCCGGTACGCCCTCGGGCATTACGCTATCGCCAGAGGGCGGCGCCCATCAATCCGTGGGCACGCCCCTGATCGGCATGGCCCAGGATGGCCTGGCCTCGTTCGAGCCGGCCTTTGTCGATGAATTGGTGGCGATCATGGGCTGGTCCTTTGATTACGTGCAACGGGGCAGCGGCGCGGATGAAGAGAAAAACTGGCTGCGTGACGAAACCGGCGGCTCGGTCTATCTGCGTCTGTCCACCCGCAAGGTCGAGCAGATCCAGCGGACAATCGACGATACATTGCGCGAGGACATCATCAAGGGCGGCTATTGGTTGCGCCCGCCGGGCCCAAACTGCGAGGTGGTGATCTGCTATCAGGGCGCCATCGCGCCGGAAGCCATCATGGCGGCTGGGTTGATCGGCGAGGACCGCCGCGATGTCGGCGTCTTGGCCGTCACCTCCGCCGATCGGCTGAGTGCCGGTTGGCATGCGGTGCGCCGGGCCCGCCAACGCGGCGACCGCGACGCCGTCTCCTATGTAGAGGAGTTGTTGGCGCCATTGCCGCGCCATGCGGGGATCGTCACGGTGATAGATGGCCATCCCAGCACCTTGAGCTGGCTGGGCGGTGTTTACGGCCATCCGGTACAGCCCCTGGGCGTCGAACATTTCGGCCAAAGCGGTGGCCTGGCCGACCTATACCGCCATCACCGTATCGATACCAATTCCATCGTTGATGCTGCCCAGGCGGCATTGACCTCCCGTCCGATCCGTTACGCGGTTTAATATCGTCTTGAATTAACCGACGCTGGTGCGCCGCCCGCCTTCGATATTGCCGGCGGCCCAATCCTGAATGGTGGCGGTGGCCAGGACGTTGTGAGCCTTGTCCAGGGTCTCGAACAGACGGCCATCGGGCGACTGGAAGCCGAAGAAGATCAGCGCCCCGTCCGGGCCGGCCTGCTCCATATGCAGGTCGCCGCCGGGGCTGTGGGCATAGTCGCCGGCCTTGCGGACCTTGTGGATAGCTTCGCCGCCGTCGCCGACCTCGTACAGGTTCTGCTCCCCCTCCAGCACCAGTGTCGTCGTCGCGGCCAGATGGCGATGGTAATGACAGTAGGCGTTCGGGGCCCATTTGACGAGTAGATCGAGGACGCCGATATCAGGTTGTGCGCCCAGGACCGCGATGGCGTAGTCGATGTGATAGTCGAAATGGGGCCCCCCTTCAAAATGCGTCCATTCGAGCTTGGAAGTATCAAATTGAAACATCCGCCGCTTTCCTTTCTTTCAATGCCAAGCCTGAGCTAGAGCAATTTTCAATTAATCGGAGTCGCTCTCGCGACGTAAGTAATTGGTTCAATTGCTCGATTCTTAAGAGTCTGAGCGCATTTTCTTTGAATGCGCTCTAGGCCGCCACGAAGCCCTTCCAGCCGGACATGTAGACCAGAAAATTTTCGCCCAGGCCTTCGCCACGCAGATAATCGGCGCTTACGGGCAATGATGCAGCCACAAAATCCGCGTCCTGTTCCGCCTGCAAGGGAAAATCATGATGCAGAATGGCGGCGCGGCCCAGCAAGACAAAATCTACGCCTTGATCCAGGCAGGCCTCGGCCGCCTTGGTGGAGTTGATTTTGCCCGCCACGCCCAGCTTGACATTACCCCGGTCCAGTTCAGCGAAATACGAGAGCAGACTGCGGCCCTTAAATTCTTCTTCCACCGGTTCCTTGAAGCAATCCCACAGGGACATATCCAGGAAATCAATGGCGCCCTCGTTCAATAGCCGTTGCGCCACCTTGATCACCTCGGCCAAACGCAGGCCGAACCGTTCCGGGGACAAGCGGATGGAGACGTTGAAGTCCGGCCGGCAGCGGGCCCGGATACCGTTGACCACGTCGAATATGATCCGGCTTCTATTCTCCAGACTGCCGCCATATTGGTCCGTCCGTTTGTTGATCTCGGGGCTGAGAAATTGAGAGATGATATAGCCGTGCGCGCCATGTACTTCGACACCGTCAAAGCCGGCGGTCTCGGCCCGTTTGGCGGCGGCGATGAAAGCTTCGATCAGTTCGGCGACTTCCACCGTGCTTAATGCCCGCGCACCGCTTTCAGGATCATCGGAGGGGCATACGGGCGTGCCGCCGATCACGTCCGCCGGTGACCGGTTGCCGGCATGGTGCAGCTGCACAATGGCGACGCTGTCATGCTTTTTGATCAATGCGGCCATGCGGGCCAGGCCCTCGATATGGTCATCCGAGAAAATGCCCAACTGTCCCGGAAAACCTTGGCCATTGGCCTGCACATGGGCGGCGGCCGACATGGTGGAGCCAAAGCCGCCCTTGGCCCGCATTTCGATCCAGTTGAGTTCCACATCGGACAGCGTGCCATCCTTGTGGCTTTGGGTATTGGTCAGGGGCGCCAGCATGAAACGGTTCTTCATGGCGGGGCCGCGGGAAAAGGACATTGGCTCGAACAAAGATGGCATTTCTGGGTACTTTCTAATTAAACGCAACGCTGGCGGAACTTACTCTTGTCGGTCTGTTGAGGGCAAGCGGGCTTCCAGCTCGTGACGTTGAACCTTGCCGGTGGTGGAGCGGGGCAGTTCTTCCTCGGCCACGAAGAAGATGTCCTTGGGGCGTTTGTAGGATGACAGGTTCTCGCGGCACAGCGCCATCAGATCATCCGCCGTCAAGGCCGTATCCGCCGGCACGACAAAGGCCACCGGTACCTCGCTCCATTTACGGTCTGTGCGGCGCACGACGACCGCCTCGTGCACGCGGGCATCGGCCAGCATGACCTGCTCGATCTCGGCGGGGTAGATATTCTCACCGCCTGACTTGATCATGTATTTCACCCGGTCCACGTAATCCAAGGTGCCGTCTTCGTTGCGGCGCAACACATCGCCCATGTGGAACCAGCCGTTGCGAAAATCCTCGGCGTTGGTTTCGTCCGCATTCCAATAACCGCTGAACAATGTCGCTCCGCGCAAGGCAACCTCGCCCGGCGTGCCCACGGGAACCTCGTTGTCTTCGGGGTCTACCAGGCGCAGTTCGCAAAAGGCCGATTGCCGCTTCGAGAGGTTGGCCGGTGCCACGCCGATGGGGATCAGGTTGGAGGAGGCGGGCGGCAGCCCGGTCTCGGTGGCGCCGAAACTGTTGTTATAGGGCGCATCCAGGGCCAGGGTTGCGGCGGCAATATCTTCGCGCGGCACCAGATCCGCCATGGCGCCGCAGATACCGACGCCTTTGATCTGTACATTCCGCGCCTTCAAAATCTCGGCGAAAGGCCCGACCATGCCGGGCATCAGGATGAAAAAGCGCATTTTCTCCCGCTCCAGCACGTCGATCAGGCGATCCGGCTCATAACCGTCGACCACATGCACCGTGCCGCCGCGCAGCAAGGTGCCGAGCGCCTGATCGGTAGAGGCCATGTGATAAAATGGCGCCCAGGCGCAAAAGTTATCGCCGATGGGGACCTCGAACTCCGAGGTAAAACACATCCCCCGCGCCACCATGGCCCGGTGCGAGACCAAGGCGCCCTTGGGCAGGCCGGTGGTGCCGGAGGTATAGAGGATGACCAGGCCGCTCTCGGGGTCGATCTCCAGGTCCGGATAACGCTCGCTGGCCGCTGCCATGAAACTTTCGTATTCCGCGCCGATGGTGATGCGTTGATGGGGGGGAAATTCCAAACGGTCCAGGGCCGGCGTCAGATCCGCTTGCGCGATCACCACCTTGGGTTCCACCAGGGTGATGCAATGTTGCAGCTCGCGGTCGCCTAGGCGCCAGTTCAGGCAGGCCAGGATCAACCCCGCCTTGGCCGCCGCCAGTTCTACTTCCAGATATTCCAGGCAATTGCGGGCCAACAGACCAACCCGGTCACCCCGCGCCAGGCCCAATTCCAGCAAAGCATTGGCCAAGCGGTTGGAGCGTTCTTCCAATTCCAGATAGTTCAGGACCCGCGTGCCTTCAACAACCGCCCGCTGGCTTGGGTTGGCGGGTACGCGGGCATGAAACAGCGCGCCGATGGTGGCGTTGCGGGAGGACAAGACATCGTGGGAGGGTTGATAAAACGGCACCGGCGCACTCCTTAACAAGACAGTCTGAACGGGGTAGAACTTAATCGCTTTGCCTCTCTGCCGCAACGGCGGCGGCGGCCAGTGTCGAGATATACGCTACTATAGTACCGTATATCTAGTGAATTGAAAATACTGCGATATTTGGGCTTGACGCTACATTTTATCCTGACATACTGCGCGCCGCTGAACCGGGTGTAGGCTGCTGTCTAATTGCCCGGATACGATTTGAGGAAGAATTATGAAAACCTATTCCGCTAAGCCCGGGGATATCGAGCGAAAATGGTTCGTGATCGATGCCGAAGGCGTGGTTCTGGGCCGTTTGGCCTCCATCATCGCCGCCCGGCTTCGGGGCAAGCACAAGCCGATCTTTACGCCGCACATGGATTGTGGCGACCATATCGTGGTGATCAACGCCGACAAGGTGCAGTTGACCGGCAACAAGCTGGCCGACAAGACCTACTATCGCCACACCGGCTATCCGGGCGGTATTAAAAGCGTCACCGCCGGCAAGATCCTGGAAGGCAAGCACCCCGAACGGGTGGTCGAAAAGGCCGTGCAACGGATGATCCCCAAGGGGCCCCTGGGCCGCCAGGTTCTGACCAAGTTGAAGGTCTATGCCGGCACCGATCATCCCCACGAGGCGCAACAGCCCGAAGTGCTGGATGTTGCCGCGATGAACAACAAGAACAAGAGGAGCGCCTGATCATGGCCGACGAAAACACAGGCGATACCGGCGCCCCGAAGACCACGGGCACCCTGGCCGATTTGAAACAGCTGGTTGAAGGCGCCGCGGCCGCGGGCACGGAAACTGGCGATACAGCCGCGGCGGAAGCCCCGGCGGCGGTCAGCGCCGACGATGCGGTAACGATCGAGCCCAAGATCGACGATTTGGGCCGGGCCTATGCCACGGGCAAGCGTAAGAACGCCATCGCCCGGGTCTGGGTAAAGCCGGGCGCGGGCCGGATCACGGTCAATGGCCGGGAGTTCGAGACCTATTTCGCCCGTCCCGTGCTGCGCATGATCATCAACCAACCCTTCGAGGCGGCCCAGCGCAAGGACCAGTTCGATGTGGTCTGCACGGTGGTGGGCGGCGGCCTTTCGGGTCAGGCCGGCGCGGTGCGCCATGGCATCTCCCGGGCCCTGCTGAATTACGAGCCGACCCTGCGCCCAGCGCTGAAATCGGGCGGCTTCCTAACCCGCGATAGCCGCGTTGTTGAGCGTAAAAAATACGGCAAGGCGAAAGCCCGACGCAGCTTCCAGTTCTCGAAACGTTAACATTTTCGATAGAAATATTGAGCAAAATCAAAGGGTTAGCAGAAATGCTAACCCTTTTTTGCATTGACATTATCGTTGACATACTGTTGAAATCGTTGAGCGTCGTGTTAGTCTTTTTGACACTTCGTTGACACTTTTCAATAAGGTTTGGTTTTGTGAGCGAGCCCGCATACACGGATTACCATCAAATTCGAGGCACATCCCTCGTCATCTACAAGCGCAAAAACAGCGGCGCTTTTCAGGTGCGTATGAATATTGAGGGCGTGAAGGGCTATATCGTCAAATCCTCGAAAAAGAAGTCACTTGATGAGGCGATAGAGACCGCAGAGGTGATGTATGAGGATTACCGTTATAGGGTTCGTCATAACCTTGATATCGGCACCTTCAATTTTTCGTCGCTCTATAAGCGTTGGTGGCGCGATCACGAAAATACCCTTTCAGTTCACAGGCAGCGTTTCATTGAAGGAACTGCTCGACGCTATTTACTGCCATTTTTCGGTAAGAAACCCACAGACGCCATCACCGACGAGTTTGTCGCTCAGTATTGGGATTGGCGCATCAATTATTGGTCCTCAGACGAGGGTCTAGAGAAGATCGATAAAGCCCAGAAATCCAGAACCACCAAAAACAAGCCGTACAAGACGGTTTTGGGCAATGTCGCAAAGGTCCCAGCCCAGAAAACTCTGCAAATGGAGCAATCCCTGTTGCGCCAGATATTTCACTGGGCGAGGCGCACAGGGCGGCTGAAATATGATGTGCTGGTGAAAGCGCCAAAGGTAAGCAGGGCTAATTCAGCGAGAGAAAACAACCCTTCGAGGCGACCCGCATTTGAGTTGGACGAATGGCGGACTTTGGTCCGATATTTGAGGAATTGGGTGAAAGAGGAAAGCCACGGTTCACAACCACGCAAGAATGGCAGTTTTAGTCGTATCAAGGGCGAAGATTACTCGCTGGTTCATTCCCTGCATCGCTATCAGCGAGAGGTGTTGAGATGCTACGTCCAGTTCATGTGCTATTCGGGATTGCGACCCAATGAGGCACGCCAGTTGCGATGGCGGGATGTTGATTTTGACTGGGTAGACGAGGAGGGCAAACGTCAGGTTTTGCTCTATGTGGCACCGACGACGAAGACAGGTGAGCGTGAAGTTATTCCGCTTTGGTACGTACGAAGCACTCTGAAACGGCTTAAAAAAATCTCACAGTTTACGGGTTCAGATGATCTCGTATTCTGTAGCCACACTGGCGAACCCATAGAGAATTTCGGTAAGACATTCAAGGATGTACTGAAAAAAGCTAATCTATTGGATGATCGTTTTGGTCGTGCGAGAACCATCTACAGTTTGAGGCATACCTACGCCACGTTCAGGCTTCTATATGCTGGTATTCCAATGGAAACTCTGGCTCTCAATATGGGTACATCGCCGAAGATGATTTTTGACCATTATTCCCACATTACCGCTCGTCAGCAGGCGCACGTGCTGGGTAGGCGAGGGAAAACCCGTAGAGGGCAGGGGTGAGTGGTATTTCGTATTTCTGATCGGAAATAGGGATTTGGCAAGATCAACCAGTTAGAGCGTGTCTATCCATCATTCTTGGGGAACCTAGAATTCCCATATTCGGTTCCTCTTTCGGTCAACCTCCACTGCATATATCGATATAGCGCACTACTTTCCTCTGTTAGATTTCCTATTCGAATATCAGATAGTTGCGACACAGGAATTTCATCCTCATCATATTCGCATAGGACTTGGTAAAGAATTTCTAAGAATTCACTATTGTTCATGAGTAGCCCGACCAATCTACATTTCCCTATTTCGGACCCGAAATACGCCATTGGCTCAAATCTTATCGGTTTACGGTCCTAACAACCACAGATTTAGAAATTCCAATCTCACCAGCAATCTTATTCATACTCATCCCTGTGGCTCGCATTGCCAATATCTCGTCCTTCATCCCTTGAGAAATAGCGGGGCGACCGAGCCGAACGCCATTTGCTCTGGCTCGTTCAAGCCCAGCCTTCACTCGTTGCTGAATAATGCTCCGCTCAAATTCAGCGAAGATGCCACACATGCCGAACATCGCTTTGCCCGATGGCGTTGTGGTATCAATCGCCTGCTGGTGAAGAAACAAGTCGCAGCCAACGCCGTGAAGTTCGTTCAGGAACTCTACAAGATGTTGGAGTGAGCGACCAAGGCGGTCCACAGACCACGACAGTACCAGGTCAAAATCCCTGCGAACCGCTGATTTCAGCAAGGCATCAAACTGTGGACGTTTGTCCCTGCCTTTTGCGCCAGAAATGCCTTCATCAACGAATTCCCTGACGATGACCCATCCGTTCTTGTCGGCAATCGCGCGGAGTTGGTTCAGTTGATTTTCGGTGGTTTGTTTGTCCGTTGAAACACGGGCGTAAACGGCGACTTTTCTATTCATGACAGCACCTCATTGGTTTTGGTGCTGCCTAATCGTAACAGGAGGCGCGGAAGCCACAACCATTTCCGTGTCTAAAACAAATGATTTAGAACCGACGAAATCGGCTCAGAAAAGTCGCTGGAAACTGCGCTTCGTGGCTATCGGTTTCAGAGGGGTTTTAGAACCGATCCTGTTTCCGATCGGAAATACGGTTTTTTCCTCTGTTTTCGTATTTCCGAGCAGAAATACGGTTTGACGGCATCCGACATCAGCCAGTTCTCATGAGACACCGAGTGGCAAAATAGTTCAGCTTCCTTTCTAAGGGCATTTTGGCAGCACAACAGTTAAGATTTTGGATCTATTCTTTGGGTGCAAATAGATATACTCATACTCAACACCAATTTTTTGAGCATCTCTAACAGCGCCTGTCTTGCACGTATTCTCAATTACATGATTCTTTAGTGTCTGCTTTCCAGAACTATCTTTTTCGAGAATATCAACAATTTTTTTGGATAGAGTGTGGGTGCTTATCATGCGATTCAATTTGACACGTACGTCAATAAGAATTGTATCTTCATCCAATTTTTTAGGAAGGGCTGCCTTTGTCTCTTTGATTGCTTCGGTAAGAAATCGTTCCATAATTTTGAGAGAACTTATGGCGGCTGAAATTTTTGTGGTGATGAAATTATTTTCATAGAGTTCGTCAGGTGTTGGATACCACATCTCTTTTGATGAGACCCGATCACCCTTGTTAAAAAATCCTAATGGTATATTTTTTTCTCTACTAATTTTGAGAATATTGTCTCTGTTTTCTTCATTTACCTCTTTTTCAGACAGACCTTCGAATGAACCAGAGTGGAAACCCAACCGACCGTTTATTCCAATCCAACGGTTCTTTCCTGCCGCAAAAACCATTGTACATGCCGATAAACAATTCTGATTTGTAACTGTATCAAGACCTTTGGATGATATAACATTATACAAATCCATCGCTACTCCAAATCTCCCTCCCAGACTGTCCAAATTAATGGTGGTAATCGATGGTGCAAGAATAAGCGCGCGTTCTAGATCGTTAAGAAGACCATGTTTTATTCCCCCCCTTATTAGAAGTTCTTTGCCATTCTCGATAACAGTTACTTTGTATGAAGGAATATCAGGGTCAGATTGAATAGCGATTTTATATAGAGAGATCATTGATGGAATGACTGTTGTTCGGAAAATATCGTAATTTTTAACTACGCCCAACAAAATGAATGCGATTGCCAAATATCCCCATATTTTTAACTTCTTAGGATTGTTAATATGATTTAAAGATGATCGTAGTACTCCGATTACCTGCCAAAATGATATGGCTATGACCAATGAACATAAGGTGGTCGCAGAAACAAATATAGCCATAGGATTAAAGGTTTCGAGGGTATCTAAGAATCTTTCGTACAAAATCGAAATAATTAATATTACAAATAAAGTGCCCCAAGAAACTATCCAATACGAGATCGGTAGAGATACATCTCCTTTCCAATATCTTTTAAAAAAATTATCTCTAACCAATTTTGATTGTTTGGTTAGTGCAATTGAAGGATCATCTTCCATTTGAGAATATTCAGAATCAGATGTAATTTTCCCAAAAACCGGTTCTTTCGGCAAAATCCTTTCCACCTCAATTGCTGATTGCTTGCGCAGATTCTTCACCCGCCATAAGTCAACTAGCAACCAAAAGCACTGTGGAATTATGCTAATTAGAAATGCCTGCGGACCAGCAAACGCACCACCATCAGCCATTCCCATGCCACCTATCAGAATACAGCAAACGAGCGACATACCATTTGCCAAAAGTACTCTTCTGTAGCCTCCATCCCACTTCTTCGTAGCAAGTAGAAACAGCCTACTAATTAGCAGTGTTGGCACCAGCGCGCCCAGCATAGTAAATAGTAACGCCATCTTCTGCCCGTCCTTTGGATGTTGCTACCTAAAAACGCTCCCCAGCTTTCCAATCAAAAAACTGACTTCACCAACAATGCGCGGGGACAAAATCGGCAAAATTAGCCACCAAACAAACACTTGGTAGTTTCCCACAATCAATCCGTATATCCCCAACAAAACAATGCCAAGCATCAACAATCTTCGCCCGCTTGATAACGGTAGCCAGCTACTGAGCAAACCGCCTGCCAATGCCGCCGCTTGTATTTCAAGATCCTCTCTTTCTTCACCCGTAGCGTTTCGTCCTGCAAAAACTCGTTATTTCAGAAAGTAATTTTTTAGCCTCAGCTTGTTCTTCTTTGTCTGCCATTCAATCATCCTCTCGACACAAATATGGACGCCAGATCAGACTGACCGGTCAATCGTATTTGCCAGGAAACTCACCTTGCCCGACATTCGCTGCAATCTTCTTGGCTTTGCTGATGTAGCGAATAACCATTCTCCGAGCGACAGCGGCATCCGTGCCCTTACCCTCTTTGTCGAATGTGCCGACTTGCTTTTGTCCGACTTTCTTCCCCGATCTGAGGTATTCGCCATACACGCGAAAGCATGTCGGTAAATAGGGTCGCCAGCCGCCTCTATACGAAGACGATTTCTTCTCCTGGATTTTCGTCTCCCAATCCATCCCCCAGTCCAGATAGTCCAGAGCTGCCTTCTCAACCCGCCTTTTCCTGTCTTCCTTCTCATACTGCATCCAATAGCCGTAGAGACGGAGCATACAGCGAGCCGTTGAGATAGGTATGTCAAAAGGCACGATTTCCAAATGGCTGTCGATCGGCAAATCGCCGTTCATTTCTGAGAATAGACAAGTTCTGCCTTGCACGTTCACCACCTAGGAAATGCGCCATCATTTTGCCTTGAATTCCATGCCAAATAACAACCATTGAGCGCAATAATG
>Ga0233429_1000599_pt1 | contig 54945 bp, 54 predicted proteins | sample SI_118_April2016_3_FD_179879 | JGI IMG/M metagenome (GOLD analysis project Ga0233429, IMG submission 179879) | Seawater microbial communities from Saanich Inlet, British Columbia, Canada - SI_118_April2016_135_MG | ecosystem: Environmental > Aquatic > Marine > Inlet | place: Canada: British...
GCAACAGGGGAGTCAAACCCAGAAGACAACAAACATATAACTCTTCCACCAGTCCCAACAGGCAACCCTCCCACTCCATCATATTTCCCAAAAGCTATATAAGCTTTATCAGCAAAACATTCTATCGAAACCAAAAAATCCGGATCTTTCATCTTAACACTCAAAGCAATATCGGCCTTCAGAAGAACCGCTCCAAAATCTCGCTCAGACTTCATCCTTTCAAAAGGCAATTTATCTTGAGACCTCTTCACCCGAACACAAAAAGTTTCAAAACCTTGATCAACGATCAGATCACGCGGCAAAAGCTCCACCAATTTCTTCGAGATCTTATCAAAATCCAAATCAACTCTATGAGCAATAAGAAAATTCACAATACCAGGAACCCCAGAAACAGCACCAATAATCACAGTCTCATCCAAATCAGCAGGCAACTTCACAATAAACCGCCCCAGAAGATACTGAATCTGGGATTTCACACCAATCTCTCGAACAGCAGCCATTAGATTTTTCTTCAACGTATTTTGAAAATAACCTTTATTTCCGCCCTTAAGACCGAGCTCACCGTAATGTACGATCAGATATTTATCCATAAATATAATAACTTAAATGGTGCCCAGGGAGGGAATTGAACCCTCACTCTCTTGCGAGAACGGGATTTTGAATCCCGCGCGTCTACCAGTTCCGCCACCTGGGCTTGATACCCATCAGAATTTATCAGAATTTCTCCCTTCCTAAAAGAGGAAATTTTATTTATGATACATCCATGTTCTGTGACGAAACAATAATAAAGGTAACGGCTGGAAAAGGCGGCGATGGAGCCGTCAATTTTCTTAGAGAAAAATTCATAGCAAAAGGAGGACCTGATGGGGGAGACGGGGGAAAGGGTGGATCAGTAATTCTTCAAGCCAATGAAAACTTGAACACTCTCTCAGCTCTAAACAGTCGAAAACACTACAAAGCCACTCCAGGAGAAAACGGAAAAAGAAAAAACATGTCAGGCAAAACAGGAGAAAGCCTCATTTTACAAGTCCCAATCGGAACAATCATCTACAACGTAGATAAATCCAAAATAATTGCCGACTTAACAGAGAAAGATCAAGAGTATGTAATAGCAAAAGGAGGCAAAGGAGGTCTCGGAAACCAACACTTTGCATCATCGACAAATCAAGTGCCAAACTTCGCAGAAGATGGAGAGCCAGGAGAAGAAAAAACCATCCTACTCGAACTGAAAATGGTTGCAGACGTAGGATTGGTAGGACTTCCATCAGTAGGAAAATCAACTTTGATTTCTCACGTATCAAACGCAAGACCCAAAATAGCAGCCTACGAATTCACAACTCTAGTTCCAAACCTAGGAGTTGTTGATATAAAAAAATATGGAGGATCCAACGAAGACGCTTTTGTAATAGCAGACATTCCAGGAATAATAGAGGGCGCATCAAAAGGAAAAGGACTAGGACATAAATTTTTAAGACATATTTCAAGAAATTCAGTTCTAGTTCACATAATAGATCCACTCAGGCCAAATCCAGTCGACAACTTCAAAAACATTCAATACGAACTAGCCGCATTCGACAAAAAATTAGGAAAAAAACCAATCATAATTGCAATCAACAAAATAGACGCAATCCAACCAAAAGAACTAGAAAAACTAGTAAAAAAACTTAAAGAAAAAATCAGCCCAAAACCAAAGAAAATATATCCAATTTCCGCAATAACAGGAGCAGGACTCAAGGAATTATTATTCGCTGCACTGAAATTAGTAGAAAAAGAAAAGACAGAAGTAGAAAAAAAGACTGAGAAGGAAATTGAAAAATATTCAAAAGAAACCATAGTATTAAAACCACATCAAAAATTGGTTAAATTTAAAATTGCCAAAATCAAAAAACGCAAAGATCATAGAATATTCGTAATAGAAGGAGAAAGAATCGAACAAGTAGTAACTATGACTAACATAGGAAACCCAGAGGGATTAGAACGCGTTTATCATTTCCTCAACAAAATGGGAATACAAAAAGCTGTAAAGAAAGAAAAAGCCACGATTTTTGATATAATAGAAATCGCAGGCAAAAAAATTCCTTACCGAGATTAACTTTACCGAGATTGATATGAAAATAATAGTAGGGCTTGGAAATCCCGGGCCAAAATACGGAAAGAATCGTCACAACGCAGGGTTTATGGTAATCCAGACATTATTTGAGAAGCTTGAAGGAAAAGAGTGGAAAGAATCAAACAAATTCAAGTCACTAATAGCAGAAGTGACCTTGAACGGAGAAAAAGCACTCCTGGTGAAACCAATGACTATGATGAACCTTTCAGGTCAAGCAGTAGTGAAAGTTCTCAGCTACTACAAGGAATCATTAGAAAACCTGACTATTATTTACGACGACCTAGATCTTCCTCTCGGAAAAATTCGAATTAGAGAAAAAGGATCAGCAGGAACACACAATGGCATGAAATCCATCATTCAAGAGCTCGGATCAGAAGACTTTCCTCGAGTACGCATCGGGATAGAAAGCCGAGGAGAAACAGCCCCAGCTCAACAAGACACAGCTTCATATGTGCTTTCAGACTTCACAAAAGAAGAAGAACCAATCATAAAAAAATCCATAGAAGAAGCTATCGAAGAGTTAATCTGAAAATAACCTTGACCTTACACAGCCTTTTCCATAAAGTATGTAAGCAAATTTAATCTTTTAGCAAGCAAATACTATGTTCGCAGTAATAGAAACAGGAGGGAAACAATACAAAGTAGAAAAAGGAACTCAACTTGAGATAGAAAAACTCGATGAGGAAGCAGGTAAAACTGTAACATTCGATCAAGTTTTGCTTATTTCTGACGACAAAACTACAAAAATAGGAACTCCTATCGTACCAGGAGCAAAAGTCACAGGAAAAATTCTAGAACAAACAAGAGGAGAAAAAATCTTAGTATTCAAGAAAAAAGCAAAAAAGAGATATGAGAAGAAACAAGGTCATAGACAAGAGTTAACAGTGATAGAAATTACAGAGGTGAAAGCCTAATCCTTACCATCCCCATCATTCATTCAAAAAATGTCTAAGCTTATAAATACAAAGCTTAAATAATTTTAAAAATGGAAATCACAGAAATAATATACCCAGCTCCACATCCACACATAGATGTACATGCACAACTTTGGACAGCTCATGGAGCAGAAGTTCTAGAAGTAGACAAGGAAAGAGCAGTTATAACAATCAGAAGAACCACCAACATTGAATTACTTCAAGCACTTAAGTATGCAGAAGAAAACGCAGGCATAACAACTATCACTTCAGATCCTTCAATACTCCCTTTAAATCATTGGGCATCTCAGCCTCAAACTTCATCGCCTTCCCGCTCCGAGGATGGTTTACAATCAACTCAGCAGCATGAAGAAACTGACGCTTCAATCGATATTTCTCAGCTACCCATCCATTCGCCAATTTATCTCCATAGACAACGTCTCCGAGCACAGGGTACCCAATTGCATTAAGATGCACCCTGATCTGATGAGTTCGCCCTGTTTTTAGGTCTATATCCAATAAAGAATATCTACCTCTCTTATCTTTAAAAACTTCTTTTACCCAATATTCAGTAATAGCATTTCTCCCTTCGCCTTCACCAGTAATGGCCATCTTCTTCCTATTTCTAGTACTTCTACCAATAGGGGAATCTATTATCGCATGGTCGGGGTCAACATCTCCAACAACAAGAGCTATATATTTTTTGCCAATTTTGCGATCCTTGAACTGATTCATCAAAGATTGATGAGCAACATCAGTCTTCGCAACAATCAAAACTCCAGAAGTATTCTTGTCCAACCTATGAACGATCCCTGGCCTTAACTCACCAGAAATTCCCTTAAGAGAACCTTTGCAATGATAAAGAATTGCATTCACCAAAGTCCCAGACAAATGAGCTCCAGTTTCAGAAGGATGAACAACCATACCTGCAGGTTTGTTCACGACAACAATATCCTCATCCTCGTAAACAATATCTAAATCAATTTTTTCAGCCTTAGCTTTTATTTCTTTTGGCTTTGGGATTTCAAGTTCTACTTCACTATCAATCTTCAACAACAACCCCACTTTACTAACAGTCTTTCCATCAACAATAACATGACCATCCTTGATCAATTTCTGCAAAAAAGCACGAGTTCTATCACTCAAATGCACAGTCAGAAATTTATCCAACCGAAACCTATTAAATTGTTCAGCAACCTTTATTTTCATTTAAATCGTTATATTCACCATTTTGAACTATCGCCCCCTTCCAAGCTAAATCAAAAATACTTCTCTGTGTCCTAGCAAATTCCTCACTCTCGATCAAAACACCAAATTCGCAACCTCGTTCAGGATACACTATAGCAACCTTGTTGTCATAGATTTTCATAATATTATCAAAGAGATCTCCGTTCCATTTAATAAACCTCATATCCGTATACTGCGCAGCCATTTCCGAATCCCCATAGCATTCCTTCAAAAAACACCGAGCTTTCTCGGTGTCTTTTGCTATTCCTTTTAGTTGAATCTTTTTTTTAAAGATTCGGGTATTAATATAATCCTTAATAAAGAGCTGCAAATCCGAGCCCAGCCATTTTTCCACATTCGTAATGCACAATATTTGCCCTTCAGTCCTCAAACTATCACTGAGAACAGTTTCAACACCATCAGCCCCTTCATAATAATGAACCTTTGGCTGCACAGACATAGGACTCTTCAATTGCTCCATACGAGGCATTATATCCATAACAAAATCCCTATGATGGTCAAGAAGCCTTCTCTTCCGTTCCACGTAATCCAAAAGGTTATTCAAATCATTTGCTCCAAAAAATTTTATACCATTTTTAATAAAAGAGCTTATTAAGCTCTTCTTTTCCAGACCCTTTATGATCGGGTAGACCGTTGTTCTTTTCAGTCCGGCCCTCCTTGCGATGACATTCGCCGGCTGAGGCCCCAATTCCACCAGAACAATATAAATTTTCGCTTCACTATTGCTGAATCCTATCTGGCACAAAGTTTCTTTCAACATACTTTATTAAGTTTCGCAAATTAAATGGAAAGGAAACTAACAATATACTCACTTTTTGATCTTTGTCAAGTTTTTTATGTGTTTTTTATGCCTATTCATTGGCCAAAAGAAGGGAATTTCTCTATATTTAACCTGTTGTATTTAAGGGAATTAACACTTTTATAACTATGGAAATCGATACAAAAACTCTACTCGAAAGGGGAGTATCAGATGTAATAGTCCGAAAAGAATTAGAAAAAAAACTAAAATCTGGTAAAAAATTAAGGGTAAAACTAGGGATTGATCCCACAGGAGCAGACCTGCACATAGGTCACGCAGTAGTATTTAAAAAACTCAGACACTTCCAGGAAGCTGGACATCAGGTAATATTTTTAATAGGAGACTATACGGCAAGAATAGGTGACCCTACTGGAAAATCAGAAACAAGAGTCATGTTGACCGAAGACCAGATAAAGGAAAACATGAAGCAGTACATCGATCAAGTAGCTCTAATACTCGACATGAAGAAGACGGAAGTAAGATACAATTCTGAATGGTATAAAAAAATGACCATGGCAGAAATACTTGAACTAACATCTCATAAAACCGTAATGCAGCTTTTGCAAAGAGAGGATTTCAAGAATAGAATGAAAAACAACCAAGATATCTCTATTACAGAAACCTTGTATCCAATGATGCAAGGTTATGATTCAGTAATGCTAGAGTCAGACATAGAAATCGGCGGAACAGATCAGTTGTTCAACATGCTAGTGGGTCGAGATCTTCAGAAAAAAATGGACTGCAAAATAATTCAAAATGTACTAACTGTACCAATACTTGAAGGACTAGACGGAGTAGAAAAAATGAGCAAATCCCTCAACAACTACATAGGTTTAACAGAATCTCCGAGAGAAATATATGGGAAAACAATGTCTATTCCAGACGATTTAATTATAAGGTATTTCGAACTTGGAACAAACGTTCCTCTGGAAAAAATTGAAAAGTTTGCAAAGGAACTAAAGGAGGGAACAAATCCTCGTGATTTAAAAATGAAACTAGCTCACGAAATAATAACCCTCTACCACAGCAAAAAAGACGCAGACAAAGCTGAACAAGAATTTGTAAATATGTTTCAAAAGAAAGATCTACCAGATGAAATAGAAGAAAAGAAACTAAAAGAAGCAAACTGGAATATCGTAGACTTGGTAACAGAACTCAAAATGGTAGCATCTAAAAGCGAAGGAAGACGCATGGTAGAACAAGGCGCAGTGAAGGTAGATCAAGAAAAGATAGACTCTATCGAGACAGAAATTGACATATCTTCAGAAAAACTGATACAAGTAGGGAAAAGAAAATTCTTGAAAGTTAAAAGCTAATGCTCTCAACTAGACTAGGCAGAGTCCTAAGAACAACGAAGAAGCATCTTGATTTGCTGACCTCTCTCGGAATACAGACGGTCGACGATCTTCTGAAATATTATCCCCGAGCCTACGCGGACAATTCAACATACACAAAAATCCTCGACATGAAGTTGGATGAGACAAACACAGTCCTCGGCTCAATAAAAAGTCTTCACACAATCAAAACAAGAACAGGAAAGAAACTCACAAAAGGAGTTTTCCAAGATGAGACAGGGTCAATAGAAGTAGTTTGGTTTAACCAACCCCACCTTCAACACTACCTCCCAAGAAACAAAGAAATCGTTCTCAGTGGAAAATTAAAAATGACAGCAGGAAGACTTGCCTTCCAATCTCCATCACACGAAATCCTCAATAAATATCAGGAACAAGTTCACACCGGACGCATAGTCCCAGTTTACCCAGAAACAGAAGGCCTTTCATCAAAATGGTTAAGAGAAAAAATCAATCCATTAATAGATGATTGGGTGAAATTGTACGAAGAGTATATGCCTGAAGAAATATTGAAAGCAGAAAAACTGATGGACCTACAAACAGCAATAAAAAACATCCATTTTCCAGAAAATGATGAGAAATTAAAGAAGGCAAGAGAACGTCTCAGTTTCGACGAATTATTCCTGTTACAATTAAAAGTTCTATCAAAGAAAAAAGAATGGCAAAAAGTATCAAGCCAACAAGAGAAAGGAGTAGAAAATAAAAAAGCTGAACTCAAAAAATTCATAAAAAAACTACCATTCCAACTCACAAACGCACAAAACAGAACAATCGATGAGATATTAGAAGACATCGAAAAACCATACCCAATGCACCGCCTCCTGCAAGGAGATGTAGGTTCAGGAAAAACAATAGTAGCAGTGATAGCAGCACTCAACACAATCCTGAACGGATACCAGGTAGTAATAATGGCTCCAACTGAAATATTAGCAAAACAACACTATCAATCCTTCCTAAGGTTTTTAAAAGAATACAGTTTCAACATCCAATTCATTGCAGGAAGCACATCAAAGAAACAAAAAGAAGAAGTCATCAAACAAATGAAAACCGGAACTGTAGACGTAATAATAGGGACACACGCCCTGATCCAAGACAAAATAGGATTCAGAAAATTAGGACTCGCCATAATAGACGAACAACACAGATTCGGGGTAAAACAACGCGGCAAGTTGAAGGAAATAGGGGAGAGCCCTCACCTATTGAGCCTATCCGCAACACCTATCCCAAGAACATTAGCAATAACAGTATATGGAGACCAAGACATCTCAATAATAGATGAAATGCCACCAGGACGACAAGAAATAATCACACGAATAGTTCCTGAAGCAAAACGCCAAGATGCATACAGATGGATCGAAGACCAAGTAAAAAAAGGCCGTCAAACCTTCGTCATATGCCCACTCATAGACGAATCAGACTTCTTAGAGGTAAAGTCGGTCCTACAGGAGTACGAGTACCTGTCAGAGCATATTTTCAAAGAATTAAAGGTAGGCTTACTCCACGGAAAACTCAAACAAGAAGAAAAGGACATAATAATGGACGACTTTAACGAAAATAAGACAAACATATTAGTATCCACTTCTGTTATAGAGGTAGGAATAGACGTTCCAAACGCAACAATAATGATAATAGAAGGATCTGAACGCTTTGGACTAGCACAATTACACCAATTCAGAGGCAGGGTAGGTAGGGGAGAGCATCAATCCTACTGCTTCCTATTCACAAATAACGCAACACAAGAAGGCCTCAAAAGATTAAAAGCAATGGAACAACATCACAGCGGATTCAAACTCGCAGAAATAGATTTGGACATTCGCGGCCCAGGCGAAGTCTACGGAGTTAAACAAAGTGGATTACCCGACCTCCGCATGGCAAGCTTGACAGATTCTGAACTTATAGCGAGAGCACGTAGAAAAGCGGAGGAGGTACTAGCTAGTGATTCAAAACTTTTAAATTACAAAAAACTTTCACAAAAATTTTCAGAAATTCCGGAAGTGTATGTAAAAGATTGAAAAATCATTCGCGACAAGCAAAGTTGACAAATACGCCTACAAATCAAAAAATCACATTTTGCTTAAACACAAAGACGACCCAAATATCGTCTTTTTTATTTAAACGCGTTAAATCGCAAGTTTCAAACTAAGGGCTAGTGTAACCCAAAAAACAGAACTGACCACGACCAACAAGAGCGTACAAGAAGAACGTACACCAACACACACAAAGAACAAGAAAAACAAAAGAGTTAGAACACACCAAATCAACCTCAAGTCAACCTTCTCCTTGAATAACTTTGCACAAGATACATTGTGCAAACCATCCCTTCGCTCTATGCCAATGCTGAAATACTCTCTACCTTGCCTTCCATCAAACTTGCTTTGAATGAATTAATTCTCACCTTTGAATTCAGATAAGCATTAAGTTTTTCAACCTTTGATTCAATTGAAACTAACTTTTCATCTTTTTCAAGAAGAAGTTCAACAAATTTATCCAAGACTCCCCTCTCATCACCTAGTATATCAAATTTTCTACCTCCACCATCTCCTATAAGTTTTTTCCCAACTTTCTCGACAGTTACATCGGGTAGATCCTTTATACCTTCCAAATCACCAGAGTTAGTAGATGTTTCACCAATCTTCTTGGTCAAATAAGCATCTATACGTCTAGAATCCAAAGCTCCAGCCAGATCAGCCCCATTGAAAGGACCAATCATTTGCCCATGCGTGTATCTGTCATTTAAGAAATATACAAATTCATTAGAATCATTATCTCTAAAAATCCGCAAATCAGCTTCAAATTCAGAGATCCTAACCTTTGCGATACCTTTGCCAGTATAATTCACAGAAAAATTAGTGTCAGTAAAAGCACTGTTTGCATGGTCAATAGCGTCAACAGTCTCTTTTTCAGAAGAAACTGGAGTTACATCAAGATCACCAATAGTAGAATCTAAAGCAACTTTGAATTCCTTACCTGATTTTTCCTCATTAGCTGTTGATCCCCACAAAGCTTTCAACTCTTCATCATCAGACTCCAAAACCTTTTCATCATAGAGATTCACAGTCTCGTAAAGGAATTCATCCCTAGTAATTTCTCCAGCATTATACCTATTACTCAGTTCCATTCTTCTGTTCAAGAAGTCTTCATCAGAAGCCAATTTCTTATCAATTTTCATCAATCTTCTACCCTTTCTCAAATCCTCAAGAATACCAGAAATATCCAAATCAGATTTTTTCGTCGAATATTTAAATAATTTCGACTGGAAAATACTGGCTTTCTGTCTAAACCTTTTCCTGAAATGTTCATCCGGCTGACCAGTAGTTAGACTGTAATCAAGAACATCAATAAATGCTTCCCTTAATTCAATATCTCTCTCCATCGCTTTTTCAACTTCAACACCAAAATCCAATTCTTTAGCATAAACTTTTACAAATAATTCATGTGTTTTTTCATCAGTTAGTTTTTTATCCAATTCAGTAACTATTTCCCCAATTGTTTTATTGTGAAAAACAGTTCTATAATAATCATGAAGACCAAATTCTTGATCATTTTTCGTAATCTCAACTCCCCTATTCTCATGTTCAAACAGAACATTTTGAGAAAGAGCATTCCTGTTCAAGAAAAATGATTTGGTGTTCCTTTCTATAATCTCCCTCCTCTTATCCGCAATTTCAGGCCTACTATTAGACCCTATTTCAACCTCAATTTTTTCAGGACTAGATTTTATTTTACTCATATTTTTGTTTTTTTGTTTCAACACTAGTATTATACAACAAAGGCAACACACTTGCAATACCGTCATCACTCTTCAGCCTCTTCCTCCACTCTCTCAACAACACCAGCATCGACCACAGGATCCAACAAATTATTAACCAACATTTTATTAGCACAAGAGGCCACCGCAGCCACTCCCAATAAAACGCCAACCATAATCTTGTAATTAAACCGATCCCGGGGAGTATACGGTTCACTAGGAGAATCTTCTGATCCCCCACTTCTTTCACTATTCATTTTAAACCTTTAAATATTGATACAGTTCCCCATCCTCGAATCCCAACTTTCTATAATACTCACGGACTCCAACTCCACTAATCACAGCAAGTTTGGACAAACCTTCCTTTTTTGTTAATTCAGCAGCTTTTTCAATCAATTGCCTGCCATATCCTTTGTGTTGACCCGCTTTTTTCACTTTCTCCCCCACTTTCACATGCTCCCCAAAGATATGGATCTCACGAATAACAGAAGCTCCCTCCAAATCCTTCATCCAATGTTTTTCACCGCTCACAACCTGTGACGGAACGCGCAATCTTAAATAACCAATTAAACGATCCTGCTTCACATCATCAAAACTAATGAAAAATTCATGCCCACCTGAAGAATCGTATTCCTGAACTCTCAACTCAACATCATCAGCAGAATAATCATCATCTTTTATCTCTCGACATCTGATACAACGACAAGCCAATCCCTTCTCTTTCATATCAGCCTGCACATATTGCCTCAGATTCGAAACCTTGCTCCCACCAAGAATACTATCAGCAGGAATATCGCGATATAATCGAGTAATCCTACAATAATCAGGAACAATCTTCTTGAAACGAACCAGTAAATCAATCAACTCACGATCAGTATAAGTCTTATGCTTACCATCCTTGTACAACTTCGCCAATGGCGAATAAGGCACAACCACACAAGGATAAATTTTCAACCAATCAGGCCTAAAATCAGAGTCATCAAACAACTCTTTAAACATTTCAAAATCTTTCTCCAACCCACTTCCATACAAGTTCGGCATAAAATGCACATTTATCTTGAAACCCGCATCTTTCATCAGTTTCATCGCATCACGAACATCCTGAACACTATGTCCCCTACAATTCAATTTATAAATCTCATCATCGAGACACTGCACACCAACCTCAATCTTTGTAACACCCATTTCTCGAAAATGTTTAAGCACTTCCCTATCTATATAATCAGGCCTAGTTTCGACCGACAACCCAACACATCGATGTTTTGTAGTCTCATTAACCTGGTGGGCCTTCTTCAAAGACCTAGATTTTGGAACCACTTGTCCACCACTCCCCTGTCCACTCTTGTCTACTCCCCTCACTCCTGTTACAGCATCATAATTCAAACCATTAAAAATTCCCCTAATAAAGTCCTTCTGATACCGAGCAGGATAGAAGTTAAAAGTACCCCCAGAAATAATCATTTCAATCTTATCAGTAGAGTGCCCAGTCCTCGCCAACCCTTTCAATCGAGAGATAACCTGCCTATATGGATCAAAATCATTCAGAATAGCTCTCATTACAGCGGGTTCATTACTCAGGTAACTCTTTGGCATATCTGGTTCTTTCGGACAGTAGATACACTTTCCAGGACAATCGTAGTCCTTTGTAATAGCAGTAACCGAAGCAATCCCACTCAAACTTCGAACACTACGTTTTCTTATCAACTTTTCAAACCTCAAATCAGCCTCAAGCACTCCCCCATCAACCATTTCATTATAGGCCCTCAAAATCTCCATACTCGTCAGACTCGAAATTCCATATTTAGTAGAAAAACGATTCTTCAACTTTTGCAAAATCCTCCTGTCAGGAATCTCCTCCAACAAGGCTTGTTTAACGAAATCTTTAGCTATATTATCTATCCGTGAATTCATGTCCATACTTATACCATGAGAAGTAAAACAGCAAAAGACATCCTGAAAAACGTAAAAAAAACTTACAGCGAAATCGCTGAAGATTTTTCAGGCACTCGAAAAACAAATTGGGCAGAATTCAAGACCATACTTCCATACATTTCAGACGGAGACAAAGTCGCCGACATTGGATGCGGAAACGGGCGCTTTTATAAATTTATAAGTTCAAAAAAGAAAATTAAATACATAGGAATAGACAACAACGAACCACTTTTAACAGAAGCAAAACGCTTAAATAAAGCCAATTTCAAAGAAGGCGACCTCTTGAAAATTCCACTACCTCCAAAGACACAAAATGTTACCGTTTGCATAGCAGCCCTACACCACATCCCTTCAAGAAAACTCAGAGAAAAAGCGGTAAAAGAACTGGCACGAATAACCAAAGACAAAGGCTTCGTCGCAATCACAGTGTGGAATCTTCTCGAACAAAAGAAATACAAAAAACAGGTTGTAAAAGCAGTTCTGAAATGGCTATATTCATTGGGCAAATACGAAAAAAGAGGACTTTTCATCCCATGGGGAAATGAAAAGAAACCAAGGTATTATTATGCATTTAAAGAGAAAGAGATCGAATCACTACTCAGCCCCTATTTTAAAATCATAAAAAAAGAAAAAGGCAAAAACCTACTACTTATCTGCGAAAAACTATGAGAGAAAAAATAAAAATTCTAGGAGTAAACTTTGATGCCACAACAGAGAAAGAAGCACTCAAGAAAATTGAGAGTTGGCTCGAACCTGGATTCCACTTCCACAAAAAACACACAATAGTAACTCCAAATCCAGAAATACTACTAGCAGCACAAAAAGACGACAAATACCGACGTATCCTAAACAAAGCAAACTTGAGTATCCCAGACGGGATAGGAATTTTATGGGCATCAAAATTTAAAAACATCACCAAACAATCAGACTCAAAAATAAAACGCGTCTCAAAATGGATAGTCAGCCTAGGAATGATACCCTTCAGTAAATCATATACACGCACAGTTCTACCAGAACGAATAACAGGAGTGGACTTGATGAGGAAAATCTGCAAACTAGCAGCACGAAAAGAATCAAAGGTGTTTCTCCTAGGAGCAAAGAAAGGAGTCGCTGAAAAAACCGCAGAAAAACTCATCAAAAAAAATCCAGAACTCCAAATAGTAGGCACATACGCAGGAACACCAAAAATAAAACATGACAAAAAAATCCTAAAACTAATAAACTCAGTAGAGCCAGACATTTTGTTCGTTGCATACGGTGCGCCAGCACAAGAAAAATGGATAGACCGAAACTACAAAAAGATTCCAACACTTCGAGTAGCGATGGGTATAGGAGGATCTTTCGACTTCATTGCAGGCGTACAAAAAAGAGCTCCCAAAGCAATGAGGAAAGCAGGATTTGAATGGCTCTATCGCCTAACAAAACAACCCTCACGAATAAAAAGGATCATCAACGCAACAGTTGTGTTTCCATTAAAGATCTTCAAAAAGAACTAATCGCAACTCAGAATCTCTTCTATCACATCAAGCTCTGGCTGTGAAAAACCAAAGCCAGGAGATTCAATCCAGCTGCCTGACCCCATAACTGAGATTCCTCCAAAAGAATTTGGCATTCCCATACACTGATATGGATGTTCGTACTGAGCTCCTCCAGGATCATCAGCACAGTATTGAGCAAACCACTCATCCTCTGGTTCCCCACACTGGCCTTCATCAAAATCAACCGGATTTGGATTCAAAGAATTTGGGAGATAACAATACTGGTCCCAAAGACCAAAAATACCATGCCCTACCTCATGAGTAAGGGTCGAATAATGTGAATTCAAAGGCATATGGCCAATAAGCCCCAGACATTTCTCGTCAAACACCTCGTAGGGATGAAGCCTAGTAAGAAAATCAAACTCAACGCCCGAAGTATTCAAAAAATATTCAGCAACATTAATCTCCTCTTCCAAACAGAAATCAAATATCCTATTAACCCTGATCTGATCTGAGCACCCCTCAAGAGAACTAGCCTTTAAGAAACCAGCTACCGAATAATCAATCCAGTAATCAAATTCACCTTCATCTTCCAGAGCCTCCCCAACAAACATAAAACTCGCCTTCGCCTTCTCGCACTCTCCATCTATATAAACCTCATCATAATTACAATACTCCTCGGACAACTCCTCATTGGAAGGTAAAACATCAGCACCCTCAACACATTCATCTCTAATACAAAATTGATCATCAGAACAAACATCAGGATCAAACTGACAATTATCTACACCACCACCACTTCCAACCAAAACCCGATAAAGGCTCTCAGTTATACTCGCTCGATACATGTCATTTTCTGGGAAAAGATAATAATCCGCCTCATCTATAAAACCATTATTTTTAGCAACAACAAGATAGGGAGTATACCAATCATCAAAATCCAAAGAATTTACTTCTCCTCCAAAACCTTGTGAGTTAATAAGCATCTTTATAGCTTCAGCTATAGATACATTCCCCTTCGGCTCAAACAATCCACTAGAATATCCATCAACCCAACCTTGAGAAGAAGCATAACAAACATAAGGTGCATACCAGTCATCCTTCACATCAGGGAAACAGTTATAATAAGCATCAGAATACGGCCCCTCCCCTACAAATCTCTTGGTTAGCACTTTCATCAACTCAGACCTGCTAATGGAGTCCTCAGGCCTGAAAGTCCCATCTGGATAACCGGAGATTATTTTCTCATCAGACAAATAATCTATCGCCGTTTTATTGGGATGATCAGTAGAAACATCAGGGAAATCTAGAGAATAAGCCACATTACTAAAAACCAAGCATCCAAAAAGAAAAACACCAATAAATTTACGCATATTTAAATATTAAATATATGAACTAACTACTTCTTTTTCTTCTTTCCTTTGCCACCTGTAGCTTTGACTACTTGTTCAATGTAAGGTCCGACTTTCTCCATGATAGTCCCAACAACTTTCAGGGGACTTACAACAGAAACACGGACTCTCTCGGTAACATCTTTCACATCATCCAAGATTTTCGCAACATCACGAAGGATAAAGACTAGATACAAAAGAGCCATTGAGGAAAAAACCACAAGAACTCCAAAACCAATGCCGAATGACATTCGCATTATATCTCCAGAAGTCTCAAACATAAGAATAAGGTTATTTTTTATATTTCGACACCTATATTATAACATTTTTCGCACTATTTCGTCCACCATCTTAGGGTTCGCTTTGCCCTCAGTCTCCTTCATTACTTGTCCAATCAAAGCCCCAATCGCACGATCCTTACCATTTTTAAAATCCTCAACAGGACCAGGATTAGCAGCAATAACTTTTTTACAAACTTTTTCTATTTCACCTGTATCACTAACCTGTTCCAACCCCTTTTTCTTCACTATTTCAGCCGCTCCCTTTCCAGTCTTATACATCTCCTCGAAAACCTCACCCTTAGCTGCATTATTCGACACAATTCCATCTACAATCATCTTCAAAAGATCACCCAACATCTCAGCCGATACTTTTTGATCATCAACAGAAATCAATTCCTCCTTCAAGTGCTTCATCAAAATAGTCAAAATGAAAGAAGTCGCCAATTTCGCATCTCCACAAATCCCAACAACTTTCTCAAAATAATCAGCCAAAACAGCTTCCGCAGTCAAAACTTTCACATCCTCATCTGCCAAACTATAATCTTTGATAAATCTCTTCGCCTTAACCGCAGGCATTTCAGGAAGCATCTTTCTGTATTCATCAATCTGCTTTTTCTTGATTAAAACAGGCGGAATATCTGGTTCAGGGAAATATCTATAATCATCACTTCCCTCTTTAATTCTCATTACAAAAATTTCTTGCTTATCATCATTCCAACCAACAGTCAGATCATCATCTTGAGCCTTCTTCCCATCCCACAAAGATTCCTGCCTCTCAATTTCCACAGCAATTGCATTCTCAAGAGCGCGAAAAGAATTTAGATTTTTAATTTCCGAACGAGCATTCAAAACATTGCTCCCCTTCTCTCGAATAGAAACAGATGCATCAAATCTCATCATCCCTTTTTCCATATCCGCTTCACTCGCCCCAACATAACGCAAAATCTTCTGAATTTCGCGAGCATACTCTCCAGCTTCCTCAGGAGAACTCAGATCTGGATCACTAACGATTTCCATCAAAGGCGTCCCAGCCCTATTAAAATCAACCAAAGTCCCACCCTTTACATGAGTCAGTTTTCCCGCATCATCTTCCAAGTGCAATCGAGTAATATTGATCCTTTTTGGATCCATACCTTCCAGCGTAATATCGATCCAACCTCTTTCTGAAAGAGGTTGATCAAATTGGGAAATCTGAAATCCTTTCGGGGAATCTGGATAAAAGTAATTCTTTCTATCAAACTTAGAAAATTCTTTAATTTCACAATTCAAAGCCAACGCTGCAACAATCCCCTTCTCCAAAGCTATTTCATTCAAAACAGGCAACATCCCAGGGAATCCCATGCAAACAGGACATGTATTAATATTTGGAGATTTATCAAAAGAGTCATTATTGCACCTACAAAACATCTTCGTTTTCGTAGATATCTGCGCATGCACTTCCAATCCAATCACTGCTTCAAGTTCTGCCATCTGAATATAAAATTTAAGGAATTATTTTCTCGACCTCGATTATAACTTTTTTCTTCAAGTCCTTCAAAGTAGAATTGTTGACAACCTTGGCCTCAACCCGAGAAGGAACAATATCCATACCCAATAAATTATCGACCATTCGCTCAGAAAACCCACCAGTTCCAACCAAAAAACTTTTAACATCCTCGCGAGGACGCTCAATTAATAGCAACCCATCAACCAAACCTCCAAGGTGTTTTCCCTCAAAATAAACCGCCTCTATCGCAACTTTGTCAGTTTCTACCCCATCCAAGATTCGTCCAATCTCACTGAAAACCAAAGGATGAATCAGTGCATTCAAAATCTTCAACTTTTTAACATCTTCAAAAACAACCTTTCTCAACTTATTTCTATTCACACTTCCATCACTTCTCAAAAACTCATCTCCAAAAAAATCAGCAATCTTTCTTTGTCCAGGGCCACCAGATTCATACAAATCATGTACAACCTTATCAGCATCTATAACAAACCAACCTTCTCCCTCAAGAACCGACAAAACCTCACTCTTCCCAGAGCCAATGCATCCACAAATACCTAATATAAATTTTTTATCACTCATAGTTCAGCCCCAAGATCCTTTAATGCTTTTTTAAATTGGGAAATAGCTCGTTTGGCATCCTGTTCAGATAATTTGAGGTTCAATTCATGAGCAATTCTATTTCTCACCTTATGAGCAGACCAAACCCCATTGATATCAGAAAAATAGCCTTCCGACTTCTTCAATTTCTCACCCAACGACATCTTGTCAAACCTACCTCCTCCCCTTTTTCTCAAGCAATAATCCAAAAGCTTATCAGCATCCATAATTGCATGTCTCGGATCATGCCTAAAAGAATCCAAAATCCTATACCAATGAGAATGAATATATTGCTGGTCTTTGCCAGTGAATTTACCCTTCCTTCTCTTAACCATAGCCCAAATAACCAAGGCTAAATAAATAAAAACAAGAAGGCCACCTATTAATATATAAATCATCATAGAATGTTAGTTATCTACCTCGACACCACCCTGCTGCGCATGAGTAGAGATCATTTCCGCAAGCATACCTTTCAAAGTCTCATGATCAGTAAAAGACTTTTCACGAACAAATTTTTCCTGATATCTCATAATGACTCTATCCAAACCTCTAGGATTTGCCGCATCTTCAAGATTAATTTGAACACCAGATCCCATCTTATCAATAACAACATCTCCATAATTCAAAAGAGTAGCTAAAAACCCCTGAATACTGTAAGAAATACCATCCATCATATGATATTCAATTCTTTTAGAAACATTATCAAATAATCCCCTTCTCTCTATATCTATAATCCCAAGATTAGTAATCAATAAACAATCATGGTGCCATTCAAAATACTTAAGAGTGAATTTGGTAACACCCAAAATAAACCAAATCAAAGAAACTATAAAAAACATTGGAAATAACAAGAAAAGAAGGAAAGGAAGAATCATTCCAAAAGTAGTAGCCTTCCAAATTTTGATCTTCAAAATCAACCAATGTCTTCTAGCAACATGCAGAATTATTTCTCCATCATCTAAATGTCTTTGGTAGAAAACATGTCGAAATTTCATGATCAAATTATATCCTTTTTCCTTTACTTTTGCAATTTTCAGACTAGTATGCAAAAGATGAATATTCTGAAGAAATACAAAAAACAACTTCTTTGGCTGCTCGATTTGACACTAAACGTCGTGATTGTGTTTGGGATAGTGCTGCTTGTTGAGCGATTTCTGGTGACTCCATTCGACATATACGGACCTTCTATGTGCGATAATTTAAATATAATAAACGAAGAATGCACGCAAGGATACGGAGAAAAAATAATAATAAACAAAGCTGGATACTACATAGATGAACCAGACAGAGGAGATATCATTATTTTCAAACCAAGATTCTCAGACGAAAAGTATTTCATCAAAAGAATTATCGGACTACCTGGCGAAACAGTAGAGATAATCAATGGATACGTCTACGTAACAAATGACACAAACCCAACAGGAACAAAATTAGAAGAACCATATTTGAGTGAAACAAATTCAGGAAAAACTAAATCCTTCCCAAAAGGAGGCAAAATCTTCCAAGTCCCAGAAGGAGAGTACTTCGTCTTGGGTGATAACAGAAACGCAAGTACAGACTCAAGAAGCTGCTTCCACAACCCATACAACCAAGCTTGCACCGACGGAATAGAAGACGCTTTTGTACCAAGAAACATGATCGCAGGAAGAGCATGGTTCTCATTCTGGCCAATTGCAAATTGGCGAACACTAGAAGTTCCAGAATATCCAGAACTTGATTAAACTTCATCTCTAGAAGCGAAATAGAACTCCAGCATAACCGCTGCAGTTATTAAAAGTCCCCCAGACCACCAAGTCAAAACATCCAACATCAAAAGAACCAAACAACACACCGCAATCAATCCCAACAAAATCCCCTGCCGAAGAGAAACATTTATGTGAAGATAAAAAATCTCATTTTTATAAAGCCACAATCTAAAAAAATACCCCAACAACGTAAAAGTACAACTCAGCGCAATCAACAAACTCAAATAGAAAAAAGCCAGAGCCACCGCTGTAGAATCATACGGGTTGAATTTCAAAATAACTGTAATCAAAGCAACCCAAGCAAGAATCCCAGATACCAAAACAGTAATAATATAATTTTTATGAGTCATTCGGCTTTTTTGACTGAGTTAATTTCTTTATAACTTTTGGAATAACCTGAAAATCATCCAGCAAAACCTGTCTCTTCCTCGGATCATACAAAGCAACCGCAGGATGATAAAGAGGCACATACACCTGTTCATCACACCAAATCCCCTTGTGAATCTTTGGCTGACCATGAGCCTCAGAAATCTTCACATCAGGGAGAAATCTAGCCATTGAATGCCTTCCCAAAGTTGCAATAACCAAAGGTTTGATTTCCTTTATCTGCCTAACCAGATACGCCCAACAAGCATTGATCTCATCTGGCAAAGGATCTCTATTCTCAGGAGGCCTGCATTTAACAACATTTGTAATAAAAACATCCTCACGAGACAATCCAATACTCTCTATAAGTTTGGTTAGAAACTTGCCAGAAGCCCCAACAAAAGGCTTCCCCTGTAAATCCTCATCCTTTCCAGGCCCCTCGCCTATAAACAAAATCCGAGCCTTCTCATGCCCATAACCAGGAACAGCATTAGTTCTCCCAGAGCAAAGATTGCATTTATTGCAGCCTTTAATTTCCTCGCAAATTTTTTCTAAATTATTCATGATCGTGATGTTTTCCCCAAATACCTGTAATTAATAAAATCAAACCAACTAAGAACACTACAGCCACATACAACAAAGCTTTCTCTGCCACCAAACTAAAAATCTTCCCAATAAAATAAATCATCGATTCAACCTGAGCCTTATCCATAGCTGTATCAGCCAAAACCTCATTAGGCATCATTTGAGACGCAAACGACGGAAGCTGATGCAAAACCAAGAACAAAATCCCGGAAACAAGAGAAGATGCAATAAGTGGTTTAGACAACCATCTGACAACCCGATGCCATGGTTTCAAAATTATCAAAGCTATTATGATCAACAGAAGAGCCAAAACGGAAAGTGACATCCACCATACTTTCCAAAGCAAATCTTTATTCAAATCAATTCCATCTCTAATCTCTAAATCCTCTTCATAAAATTCGAAAATTTTCAATTCGCTTGGCATAGAACTCAACACATCCTGATCCAAAACAGTGAAAATCATCTCCCCAAAATCCTCTCTAGAAACTCCTTGTGGCACACAAGCATTTTCCTCAGTAGGCAAAACAGTCCCTTCACATTCGGGTAAAGTATCTATTAGCTTTCCAGCCGCAAAAGCTGAAAACTCTGGGAATTTATCTACCAAACCAGAAAAATTTAGAGAAACAACTGCTTTCCCTTGTTCATCAAAAACTGGATCAACTATTTGCGAAATGAAAGGAACTAACACATCTTCAAAATCCTCAGGCTTAACAATCTCTCTCAAAGCATTTTCCACTTCCCCTTCAGTCAAAAAATCGCCCAAATGTTCACTATTTTTCACAACCGTAGAGGAAACCACTTCAACAGTAGTTTCATAAAAAGCTTCCGACAAATCTCCTTTGTAAAAATCAACATCCAAAAGAGTATTCAGTAAAACGAAAAGCAAAAAAGAGATAAAAAAGAAAATACTAAAAATAAACGTGAAAAAAGAGGCGAAGATGGATTTAATCATAGTAAAAATTATTAAAAATTACCGACAGGTAATTTATCACATCTTCTTCTTAATACAAAATCCTGCAGCCTTTTGATGTCCACCACCACCATAGCCTTGAGCTATCTTTGAAAGGTCTACATCCTCACGTCTAGTCCTCAAAGATCCTTTGATTAACTTCTTATCCTCTTGGAGTAAAAGAGCGTATTCAACTCCAGGAACCATATTTAAATAATCAATCGCTCCAGAAAACTCATCTCCACTTCCATTCTTATCAGACTCCCCATTTTTTACTACAGAAAACAAACAGTTGTCATTTGTAACTCTCGCATTTGAAAACGCTTTTCCCCAAGCCTTCAAAGTATCCACAGTGCTAGTCTTGAATAAAGATTTTATAAGAGGAGCAACCTTTGCACCTTTTGCAGTCAAATCACTCGCAACTTCAAATACTTTTTGTGAAGAATTCGAGTGCATAAAACTTCCAGTATCATTATAAATCCCAGTGATCAAACACGTAGCCATATCAGGAGTAATATTAACATCAAGATATTCAAAAATATCATACAAAATCATCGTAGTAGAGGCACTGTCTGAATCAACTATATTTATATGTCCAAATTTGTCGTTTGAGGGATGATGATCAATATTTATCACAAACGGATGCCCATCATTCTCCCCATTCGTAGCTAATATGTCCGGATTGCTTTCATGGAAATTAGTCATGTAATGAGCTCCACAATCAAGAATGACAACAAGATCATATTCGTTGGGAACAATTTGAGTTTTTATATCTCCAATAAAAGGCAAAAATGAATATTTTTTGGTCGGCCTATCAACACAACCCAACTCAACAACTTTCCCCTCCCCTTCTAGCCAGATCTTCATGGCACACATAGAACCAAGTGCATCTCCATCTGGATTTCTATGACCAATCAAGAGGATTTTCTCCGCTTTCTTTACTTCTTGCCACAAGTTGTCATAAGATTTGTTTTGCATATTGCTATAATTTTCAAGAGAACATTATACATCTTTTCTCGGTTTTATCAAGTAGTAAATACTATTTAGTTGAGGTATATTTTCACCATGAAAATTCACTTTTTTGGCACACCAGAATTCGCAGTTCCAATCTTGAAAACATTGGCAACGAGCGAAGACATAGAAATCGATAAAGTTGTAACTCAACCAGACAAACCTGGGAACAGGAAAGTTATAACTCCTCCTCCAGTAAAAATTGCAGCTGAAGAGCTGGATCTCGAGGTTCTTCAACCAGAAAAAATAGATAAAGGATTTATAGATCAAATAAAGGAAGACACCCCAGACGCGATAGTAGTAGTAGCATACGGAGAAATAATTCCAGAAGAGTTATTAGACCTTCCCGAATACGGATGTATCAACGTTCATCCATCTTTGCTCCCAAAATACAGAGGAGCCTCTCCTATACAAGAAGCATTATTGAACGGAGACGAAGAAACAGGAATCACAATCATGAAGATGGACGAGGAATTAGATCACGGCCCAATCCTACTCATAAAAAGAGTAGCAATAGATCCTTCTGATGACTTCACCAAACTATCAAAAAAACTATCAGAATCTTCCGCTATTCTACTGCTCCTAGCTCTTAATGACATAGAACAAGGAATACTAACTCCAATCCCCCAGGAGGAATCAAAAGCCACTTTTTGCAGAAAAATAGAGAAGAAAGAGGGAGAGATCAATTGGAATCGCACAGCAGAAGAAATCTCAAATCAAATCCGTGCATTAACACCTTGGCCATCTACCTACACAGACCTCAAAGGAAAAACTCTTAAAATCCTAGAAGCAGAAATTTTGGATGAAGCTTCTCCACTAAAACCAGGAGAAATAGAAATAATAAACAAAGAAACTTTCGCATTTAAAACAAAAGACAAACTCCTCTCCCCTACCAAAGTCCAACTTGAAGGAAAACCTGCAACAAGCTCTCAGGATTTCATAAACGGAAATCGAAAATTACTAGAGGATTAACCTTTCTCTTCCTCAGTTTGAAGCTGCTCATAATAATCAGTATTCACCGGAACTATGTATCCCAACTGCGGAAGCAATTTATTGATTTCATTTTGTAAATCCATCAAAACAGAACTAGCAGCCTTTCCATCTACAACTTCTTCAATAGCAACCTCAAACATCTCCCTATTAACTAAGTAATCCAAAACAGGGAAACTTTCTGCATAACCAACTTGTTCAGCAAAAGTACCGTAAATCGGATCCAACATTTCTTCCTGAATCAAATCCCTTCTAGAAGTAGGTTTATGAGTTTGTTCAAAATAATACCTTTCACTCTCCGGATTGGTAACAAAAGTCAAAAAGTCCCAAGCAGCATCTGAATACTCACTAGTTCGAGCAACACCAAAAGCAAAATAATCAGCATAAGTATCTCTCTTTTCAGTCGAAACTGAAGGATCCACAACCTGTGGTAACGGAGCAGTTTTTATAGAAGAAATTTTCACAACCGTATCTGAATCTGAATCAGACTTCAAATTCCGCCTTTCAGTCAGAATCTCTTCATAAGTAGAAGGATAACCAAATATCATAGAAACCTCTCCAGCAGCAAAAGCTGAAACATCGTTCTTGGCATAATCTTTCGCCATATATTTACTCCAACTATAGTGCTTTTGAGATTTATCAGAAAAACTTGTATACAAATCCATAGCTACAGAAGAAGGCTTAACAGATCCACTACTTGTAGACGCAAAAACAGATTTGGCCATAACCTCATCATAAAACACAGTCCCCTCTTGAATCATCAAGGCAAACAAAGCATCTACACCATAAGTCACATTCGAAGAAAGCCCCATCGCAATACCAGAAACCTCAAAAAGATTAGAAGTAGAGCCTTTCTTATTCAAAAGATAAACATCATTCTTCAACCCACTCCAAGTAGAAGCCGGTCTTCCACGATTCGGAACAGCATCTTCGAAATGGTCCTTGTTATAGTAAAGAGCCAAAGTATCAACCGCCAAAGGAACTCCATAGGCACGCTTTATTCCTTCATCATCAGTAATCACAAGATCTTTAGAAACCACATCTACAAAGGTTACCTCGTAATCATCAACTGCCCCCATCGTTTCAGGCATAGGGATAAGCTTTTTCTTATTCTTCACAAACCAAGAATTCGGCATAGCAAAAATATCCGGACCTTCCCCCTCAGCCAATTCATTCAACACCCTTTTCTCATATTCATCAAAGTCATAAAAAACCTCATAAAAAACTTTCGTATATGGGTTTTCGGTAAGATATTGCTGAATCAACGGATCAAAAACATCCGCAGAATCATACATGTTGTATATCGTTAAGTTTTTCTCAGTTTTATCTACAGGTGGTGGTGGTTCCTTCGTTCTAAATAGTGAGCAAGAAGTAGAGAAAATAGTAACTAAAATTAGAAAGAGAACAAAAGAAGTTTTTTTATAAAAGTTCATAGGACTTGTAGGGTTAATGTGGACAATGCTTAATATTTAGAGCACTTCTCACCAATTATAAGGAAACCACCTCCTGTAGTCTAGAAAACTTGAAAAAACACTAGGCAGCAACGGGCTCTTTTACCTCATTTGAGACTTCATCTTCAACCTGTTCGCTATCTCGGTCCCCAGAGACATCTTGAACATTCACTTCTATGCTACCTTGCTTCCTTTTGTAAACAAGAACATTCAATTTGTCCAAAACAATCTCAGTTCCAAAATGCTTTTTTCCATCTTTGCCTTCATAAGAAGTATTTTGAAGACGACCAGAAACATACACCGGACTACCTTTTACCAGATGTTGAGCAGAAACATCAGCCAGATGCCTCCAAGCAACAATCTTGTGATAATCGACAGCCTCCTTCTTTTCCCCATCACTAGTTTTCCAATCGCGGTTAGTAGCGATAGGAAAAGTTGCCACGGAAATACCGGATTCAGTTTTTTTCAGATCCGGATCCGCAGCTAGGTGCCCCATGAGCACCGTTTGGTTTACACTTCTCATAATTGAAAGTGTTAAAAAATAAAAACACTCTCACCGTACAATACGAACCTCAAGTTTTTCTCAAGTTTTCTTCAAATTTTCCTTACATTTTCCTCAAATCTTAGCTAAAATCAAAATCCACTAAAAAAAACCAACGATGTTTACAGGTATAATCCAAACAAAAGGAAAAATCACAGCAATAACTTCAACAAAAGAAGAAACTGAAATAATCATCGAGGCTGAAGAAATTTTCAACAACAAAAAAATCGGAAGCTCAATCGCAGTAGACGGTGTTTGTCTAACAGTAACAAAAATCGAAGGCAACAAAGCCCATTTCAACCTGATGAACACAACTCTTGAAGCAACAAAATTAAAAGATGCCAAAGAAGGCACAGAGGTAAATCTCGAGCCGCCTCTTTCGTTCGGACAAGGGTTGGACGGACATTTGGTACAAGGACATGTAGACGGAACCGGAGAAATCTTAGAAATCAGCAAAGAATCAAAACAAACAATTCTGGAATTATCTTGCCCGGAAGAATTCAAAAAGTACTTAGCTTCAAAAGGTTCAATAACAATAAATGGAGTCAGCCTAACTATTTCTCAAATCCACGAAGACTCATTTGAGGTAAGTTTGGTAAATCACACTTTATCAATCACAAACCTAGCAGACCTAAAAAAAGGAGACAAAGTGAATCTAGAATTCGACGCAATCGCCAAATATATTTCATCACTCATGAAAACAACAAATGGAAATTAAAAGCACAAATCACAAACCGATTCCAAAAGGAGACAATCTAAAAATCTCTATAGTCCTCCCCTATTTTAATGAGAAAATTGGACTCGAATTATACGAGAATTGCATGGAAGCACTTCTAGAAAACGGAGTGAAAAAATCAAACACAAACCTGGTCAGAGTTCCAGGAGCACTGGAAGTTCCTTTCGCAACACAGAAAGAAATCAAATCATCAAACCCAGACGCAGTAATAGCATTAGGAGCAGTAATAAAAGGAGAAACAGATCACTACGATCAAGTATGCAACGAAACCTTCAGAGCCCTCATGGATTTGCAATTAAAGTTGGAAACACCAATCATCTTCGGAATTCTGACTTGCAACACAGAAGCCCAAGCAAAAAACAGAAGCTCAAAAACTGGGATGGATAAAGGAAAATCATATGCATTGGCAGCTCTGATTCAAACCGATCTGTAAACAACAAAACACTCCACCAGGAGGTTGTACAGACTCACCCATTGATATCAACAATGTTGATATGTAAAATAAAGTCAAAATTACCTCACCAACAACAAAATGAATTTAAAAACAATTAAAGACCTAGAAGACATTAAAGGAAAACGCATACTCCTCAGAGTAGACTTCAACACCCCATTAACAGAACCAGACGAAAACGGGCATAGAGAAGTTGCAGACAACACAAGAATCGCACAAGTGCTCCCAACCATAAATGCACTACTAGAAAAAGGTGTTAAATTAATAATCATCAGTCATCTCGGCCGACCCAAAGGGAAAATCGTTGATGAATTACGCCTCGACCCAGTCGCAAGAGAACTCGAGAAACTACTCAAGAAACCAGTCAAAAAAATTGACGCATTGACCAGCGACACAGCACACGAAGAAGTCGAAAACATGAAAGTAGGAGACATCTTGATGTTGGAAAACATAAGATTCAGAGCAGAAGAAGAAAGTTGTGACCCAAAATATACAAAAGAAATATCTACACTAGGAGACATCTTCGTCAACGATGCATTCGCAGCCGTTCACAGAAACCACTCAACAACCGCTGGTCTAGCAGAATACCTTCCCTCATACGCAGGCCTTCTCATCGAGAAAGAAATAGAAGCCCTTTCTGGCGTCCTAGAAAATCCTGAACACCCACTGACAATGATTGTAGGTGGCGCAAAAATTGAACATTCGAAACTCGGCGTAATCCACAACTTCATCGGCAAAGCAGATCACATACTCGTAGCTGGAGGCGTGGGAAACACATTCCTAGCAGCTTCAGGCTTCAATATGGGAGAATCCCTATTCCAGAAAGATATGGTCGAAACAGCACGCGATATCATGATGAAATGCCAAGAATACAAAACCAAAATCATCCTCCCTCACGATCTAACAGTCGCTGACGAATGCAACGAAAACGCAGAAACAGCAAACGTAGGAGTAGAAGATCTGATCGGAGACATGAAAGCCTTTGATCTCGGGAAATGGACCACAGAAAAATATTGCAATATGATCTGTGACTCAAAAACAGTCCTATGGAACGGCCCTGTCGGTGTATTCGAGAAAACACCCTTCCAAAACGGCTCAAAAACTCTGGCAGAATGCATCGCAAAACACGATTGCACCTCAATTCTAGGAGGCGGGGACACAGGGGGCGTAATCAAAAAATTCAACATCCCAGTCGATTCATTCACTCACATCTCAACAGGAGGAGGCGCATCACTAGAATTCCTTGGAGGAGAAACCCTCCCAGGGATAGAACCACTTTTGAAATAAAATTACTCCGCCAACTCCCCTTCCGCAACATATGAAGGTTTGAGATCTATAGCTGTATGCTTTTTGACAATTTCTTTAAACTTGCTAGTCCATCTATGGAAAATTCTATCTGAAAAAGCGTATATTCCATAAGTAATAAAATATGCTCCGAACACATCAATAGAATAATGCACATGCATCAAAAGAACTGTGAAAGCCATAACAACAGAACCGATCAAGCAATACCATTTGAATTTAAAATCCTTGAAGATCAAAGCTCCCAAGAAAGCATTCCCAACATGACCAGAGAAAAACAAATCATTAGTAAAAAAATATCGGGCAAAAATTCCATCCACATCCATCAACGAAGGATCCTGTAAATAAATAAGTCCCTCTGGAGGCCCCAGATGAGTTAACAGAATAAAACCAGCCCGCACAAGAGCAAACAAACCATATGTCTTCAATGTCCAAGGAGCTAACTCAGGCCGAACAAGCACGGCATAAAAAGCGGTCGGAATAAGAATTATCCAAACACCCCAGGTGAACAAGAATGATAAATTCACAGTTGGAATATTATCCAATATGATATCCCCCACTGTTACGACCTGGAACATCTCATCATTATATTGAGCAGCACACATCATCACATACTGTCCAAAAAAGAAAAGAAAAATACTAAAGAAAAAAGAAACCCTAAAACTTTTGTCTTGAAACAAAACACTCCACTTTGAATTTAAATTCTTCCTAAAATTAAGAATTTTAGCAACCATATCAATTTATTTTTCATTTCTTTGTTTTTCATCACCCCCTACTCCACTCCATCTCATAATTTTATCCTCAACCTCAGCCCTTTTTCCAGCATAACGTTCACGACTGACTTTTCTCACTTTCTCAGCACGAGCAGCATTCGGCTCGTCAGCGATTGGAGGCAAAGTATCCAGTGAGAATGTATTAGATGGCATATTGTCGATGAGAAGACGAGTATAGGCCGTAAACTTACTCATCCCAACCAGGTCAGGAGGAAGAATCTCTTCTCCGAACTGTTGAGAGATATATTCAGCATCATCAAATCCAACTTGCATAGACAACAGAGTACCCACATTCCCAAAAACAGCATCTTTCACTTCATCCGACATTTGAGCAACATATTGATTCGCCATCGTCAGACTCAATTTATATTTACGAGCTTCAGACAAAATCGTCGCAAAAGCATCAGTAGCAAAATTCTGGAACTCATCCACATACAGATAGAAAGGCTTACGATCTTTTTCAGGGGTATTAGCTCTACTCATCGCATCGAGCTGAAACTTCGTAATAAACATCGAACCAAGAAGAGTTGAATTATCTTCACCAATTTTACCCTTTGAAAGATTCACAATAACTATCTTTCCCTTATCCATAGCAAACCTTAAATCAACAGCACTTTTCGGCTGACCAACGATATTTCTAATAATAGGACTAGACAGGAACTGCCCAACTTTATTCAAAATAGGAGAAATTGCTTCAATCCTCATACGTTCCTGCATCTTTTCAAATTCATTAACCCAAAAACTTTTAACTATAGGATCCTGAATCTTAGCAACAATTTTTCTTCTATAACCTTCGTCCTGCAAAATTCGAGTAATCCCAAGCATAGTAGTCCCAGGAAATTCTAATAGAGACAAAATTGTATTTCTCAAAATGTGCTCAAGCCTAGGTCCCCAACTGTCCGCATAAATTTTCTTGAAAATCCCAACAATTCCACTACAAACAATAGTGTTAAAAGCAGGATCAATGTTTTCAAGCATATTAAACGCAACAGGAAAATCCCTATCAGAAGGCTCAATCAAAACAACATCATTCGTTCTGTTGGGAGGTATAAATCCAAGAACAGTATCAGCAAGATCTCCATGTGGATCAACAACACCAACACCCTTCCCCTCCAAAACATCAGAATAAATCATATTCTCTAGAAGAGTCGACTTACCCATACCTGTCTTCCCAATAATATAAATATGCCTCATTCTATCCTTATCCTTTATCCCAAACTCAAAACGATTCCCTCTGAAATTACTCTTTCCCATCAAAGTAAACCCATCCTCTTTAAGAGTGTTCTCTTTCGTTGGGAGATCAACAGGTGGTTCTGTCTTTCGACTTCTTACCCATGAGATATTTGGAGTTTTCACAGTAATGCTCGGAAGATGGTAAATCGTAGCCAATTCCTCATTACTCATAATCATTCCATCTTTTACATCACGCCTTCTGTAGTTACCTACTACCCCCACGCCCTTTTCAATATTCTTAAGCTTAAATCCATTAAGATGTGGCTGACTGAATTGCTTGAAACTACCAAACATCTCTCGAATTTTAGAATCAGACTTTTGTTTGTTTGCATCATTTGGAACATAGACAAGCCTGATATTCACATCAAAAAGAAGCCTTACGATTTTATCCATACACGCATCTGATTCAGATTCACGTTCATGAGACCTCATTGCCATCTGTTCTTCAAGATCATCAGAGTCGCCAGAAAGAAAACCTTCTGATGCCTTCGAGCCAGATTTGCTTCCAGCACGCACAAAGATCCCTCTAATTCCAAAGAAAATATAAACAGGGAAGAAAACAATTCTAGGCCACCATTTTCTGGTGATAAAAGCCCTCGCATATGCATTCTGAGACCAATCCATACTCATGAAAAATCCATTCGAAATAAGATTTACACACTTAATTAAAACAATCTTCCATTTATCAGGCAAAGGTGTGATTACAATCTGAATCCAAGCCTGCTCTGAAGGATGGTTGAATTTCGTCAAAGTAGAAGTAATCGCCGATAAAGGATCAACCGCAACACGAGTCAACTTATCTTCAAATTGAGTGTACCTCTTGATAGGAAAAACATCTGCATCCGTAAATTCAATCTCAGCACCAATAGCATTAGCATAGACCTCTTTATCCTGAACTGAAGCATAATCCTCAACTTCAAGAATTTCAGCATCAGGATATTGAGCATACATCTGACCTTCAACCAAATTCCGTAACTTTTCATGGAAAGAAACATAAAAATTTATCCTTCTATCAACACTCGCTATCTCAAAACTAACAGCATCCTGTTTTCCTCCAAAAAGTCTTTGGGCAAAATTCAAGTTTTTATGAATACCATGCATAGTAGCAAAAATCTGCTCCGCAACTATAGGCCCTGTTTCGATTTCCTTAGGAACAGAAACATGCAAAACAGTCTTTTTTTCAGTTCCCCTCTTGAGAGCGTTCTTGAAACGCAAAAACGCCGTCAGAGCAGCAAATAAACCTGCCAAAGAGGCCAAAATAATTCCAATTGATACCACAGTTTCATTCATACCCGGATAGTCTAAATCATTTACGGATTGTCATCAAGGAATGATTATACTGAAAAACACCCAGAAGTCAATACTCCTACCCCTCAAACCAGTCATCTTTTCGCAAACCACCTCTCCAGAATCACTTTCGCAGCCAACATATCCCTATCTCCATCTTTTTTACGAACTTTCGCTCCCTTGAAGTCATTCAAGTATTGATCAGCTTCAAAGCTTGATAAACGTTCATCAACAGTATCAATTTCAAGTTCAACACCTCGAGCACTAACCTCCTTCCGAAACCCATCAACAAATCCCTCAACAATCTTGTATTGCTCCCCTTTTTCATCACTCATATCCAAAGGTAGTCCAAAAACCACCAGACCATATCCCTCCTCCTCACAAATATCCAAAATCGCACCAACGACCACCTCATCATTCCCACCTTTAAGAACAGCCTTCGGAAAAGCCACTCCATTTGCAGAATCACCAGAAGCAAGTCCCACCCTTTTACTTCCGTAATCTACAGACAAAACCTTCATAAAATTAGTCTTGTTTAACCAAATTGATATCAATCTTGACAGTATTGTCATTACCAAAATCAACAGTCACTTTATGCTCGCCTAGAGTTTTGATAGCCTCTCCAAATTTCACATGCTTTTTCTCAAGTTGAACATTCGCAGCTCCACGCACAGCCTCCATTATAGCCTCTTCAGCCAAAGCAGCATAAAGAGTATCCTTTTCTGTAACTTTCACAGGCATTTCTAATTTTAAACCTTTTATCTTATCCATAGCCTCCTTCACATTATCAAGAAGCCTTCCTTTCTCAAGAACAGTCTTTTCACGTCTTTTTTCAGCCAAAGCAATTTTATCCTTAGTCGCAGCTACCGCTAATCTTTTTGGAAAAAGGAAATTTCGGAAATAACCATCTTTTACCTCAATCACATCTCCCTTGTAACCAAGTTTCGGAACATTTTCATTCAAAATAACTTTCATAATTTTTAACGTTAATTTTTTTAAGCCACTAATAAATAGCGAAATTTCTCCTATAAGTAAAGATAAAATTAGGTAAAGGACTAGGTTTGAGTGGGAGTTGACCGGTCAAACTTTTTTTACAGGTTGGAAATTTCATTGACCGGTCAAACCCCGGTCAACTCTCAACACCAATAAAAATCACTCCCCCAAGCCATCAACTTCCTCATAAATTTCAAAAGACCAATCAGATAGATAAGAGAATCTATCAGAAGGGAACGCCACTCCATCCATATTAACTCCTTTCACCTTTCCATCAGAAGCATAGTAATAAACAGGTTTGTACAAGAATATAGCGGGAACATCTTCAGCTATCTTTGCAGCAATTTGTTTCAATTTCTCTTCACGTTTTTCAGGTTCAAACACTCTTCTCACATTCTCAATCAAACTATCCACTTGGAAACTTTTATAATTAGATAAGTTCAATCCATTCGCACCTACCTGCGTAGAATGCCAATAGCTATAAGTATCAAGGTTATACCCCAAAATCTGACCAATAAATAAGAGATCATAACTCCTGTCCATAATTCTTTCATTCAGAACATCAACAGGAAGTAGTTCAACATCAATCTCCAAACCTATGTTCTCCCATTGTTGCTCAAGATAATTCACCACAATTTGAGTCTCAACACTTTGCTGACTATCTTCAGGAAACTCTCTCGAAATAAGAGTCAAATTCAATGTCTCCCCGTCTTCACCAATTCTATACTTAGAATCCAACGAAGGATATTCATAACCCAAATCATACAAAGCACCATTCGCATTATCAATACTCGGCTTGTAGATCCATTCATCAGCCTGATCCAACTCAAGAAGAGGTGTATCAACAGGCACTTTATCAAAAAGCATTTCAAGAAGATCATCTTTCAAAATAGACTTCTGAAGAGCCACTCTAACCAAATGATCCTCAACATCCGGAGAATCCATGTTTATGAAAATCCCCATATACTGAGGAAGTTCATAAGGAATCATCACAAAATCATCAGTCTGACGAATTTGATTTGCATAATGTCCAGAAATTTTTGGAATTCCATTCACAGCATGCAATTGATTAAACAACTCTTCTTCGGTCGGATACGATATAAACCTGAAATTCTCAAGCTTCGGATTCAAACCATGATAAAGAGTATTAACTTCCAAAGTCACCTGCATACGTCCATCTTTAAAGACCTGAATAGGTTCAGTAACAATATAAGGCCCACTTCCTATCGGCTTTTTATTAAACTCATGCTGCAAAAGATCCATGACGGGAATATCTCCCAATACATGCTTTGGCAAAAGACCTGTAACCAAACTAGTAATAAAGAATATATTAGGTTTCTCCAATTTGAATTTAACAACTTTTTCATCAATTACTTCCACTTCCACGCCATCAAAATTCGCTTTCAAAATTTCATTCGCAAAAGTAGGATCCTGAACAACTTCAACAAAAGTGAAGAAAACATCCTCAGTAGTCAAAGGCTCCCCATCGTGCCATTTCAATCCATCTTTCATGGTAAAGGTATACTCAGTTTTCGACTCATCAATAGTTAAATCAGCCATATCCCCCACTATAGCCTGTGTTTCAGCATCATATTTCATCAAACCAGAAAAAACCAAAGTAGAAACTTCACGATCAAGAATATTGTAATCCACAAAAAGAGGATTCAAATTCTGAAAACCATTCACTCCAACCAACCCCTCGGTATAAATATCAACCTTCCCAAAATTAAAAATTCCATAAGGGAAAACAATCATCTTCATAATCATCAACATCACAATTCCCAAGCATGAGAAAGAAATGGCCTTATCCAAATCACTATAGGCTCGGAAAACCTTCCCTAATTTACGAAAAAATTTCATGTTTATTGAACAAATAGAAACGCTAACGAGTTAGCGATAAAAAGCACTACCAAGACGATAGTAGCTATGTGCAACACTTTTTCAGCACCCCTCTTGCTAGAATGAAATCCTCCTCCAGTTCCTCCAAAAGTAGCTGAAAGACCAGTTCCTTTCTGTTGAGAGAGAACTGTCAAAACTAAAAGAACTGAGAAAACTATCTGTGTAACGAATAATACGGTTCGCATTGTTATTTAAGGTTTAGGTTTATTTTTTACAACTAGGTGTTCTATCCAATTAGCAACACCAAACACGAGAGCACCTATAGCATAACTGCCCAAATTTGGAAAGGATAAAGTGACATCTCTGAATTCGATAATTTCCAAGAAATAGCTGAAGAACCAGAGTAAACCACCATTAATGACAATCAAAAACAAACCACCAGTAATGAAAATAAATGGCAAGCTCAAAACTTTAATAAGAGGTTTTACAATCCAATTCAAAAAACCAAGAAGAACTCCTCCCACTATAAAAAAAGTCCATCCACCGGTGTAAACAATTTCGGGTAAGAAATACAAGACGGCATATAATGCCAATCCATTCAGAATGATACCAATTGCCCCCCTCTTTAAATGTTCCATTATATAATTGCTTTACGTAATTCAATTTTAACAGGTTGTCCCTCAACCTCAACCCCTTTTGCAATGTCATATTCAAGTTCTCCAGCCTGACTCAATTCAACAGAAAGAGTTTCCCTCTCAATATAATCTGCAAATCCAGTAATAGCCTTCTCTACTTCTCCTTCTGCTCGCACCAAAAGATAAATTCTGTCACTGACATTGTAACCAGCCTCCTTTCTCATTTCTTGAACAAATCGGACCACCTCTCGAGCATATCCTTCATGAACAAGACCTTTGCTCACATTTGTATCAAGAATCACAACAACTCCATCTTCACTTTCCACATCAAATCCATCCTTACCTTTGTATCCAAGATTTATTTCATCAGCTTCAAGTTCAAATTTACCAACTTTAACTTTTCCATCCTTTTCGATCACGAACTTTCCAGCTTTCGCCTGCTGAATAATTTGCTGAACGTCCTTTCCGTACTTAGGACCAAGTTTACGCGCATCAGGCATAGCTGTTTGCTCAATCAAATCTCCCACTTCATCAACAATTTCCAATTCTTTCACATTCAATTCCTCAATAATCACAGATTTCTGATCCTTGATCCATCTTTTCTGGATACCTTTCGGCAAAGCAACTTGAACCTTTTGAAGAGGTTGTCTCACTTTGATACGAGCCTTTCCCCTAGCACCATGTCCAAGATTCACAATCTTCCTCACAGCAGCCATCTCTTTGTTCAAATTTGAGTTGATCGTACTTTCACGTACTTTTGGCCAGTCCTCCATATGAACAGATTTCTTGCCAGTCAAATTGATGAAAATCTCATCAGCAAGGAACGGCATGAAAGGAGCCAAGAGCTTGCAGAACGTCGTAAGAACCATATACAGAGTTTGATACGCCTGCTCCTTATCGGAATCGTTCTCACTCTTCCAGAAACGCCTTCTCGACCTTCTCACGTACCAATTCGAAAGATTATCAAGGAAATCCTGCATCGGGCGAGTAGCCCAAGTCAGATTGTATTCATTCATGTTTTTCGTAACCTCTCCTATCAGAACATTTAGCTCAGACAAGATCCACTGATCCAGTTTATTCGAAGGTTTGAAACGAGCTGCTTTTGCATCGTCATAAGGTTTAAATTTATCTATATTCGCATAAGTAACAAAGAAACTATAAGTATTCCAAAGAGTAAGTGTGAATTTTTTGATCACCTCATCAACATGTGCCTCCGAAAACCGAACATCCTCGGCAAGAGGAGACGTCGAACTGTACAAGAAATATCGCAAACTATCCACACCCTTCGAATCAAACAAATAATTCGGATCAGGATAATTCTTCTTTCTCTTTGAAAGCTTTTCACCATCTGCAGCCAAAAGAATTCCATTCACTATTACATTCTTGAAAGCTGGCTTATCAAACAAAATCGTCGACAATACATGAAGAGTGTAAAACCATCCACGAGTTTGATCCAATCCCTCCGCAATAAAATTCGCAGGGAAATTATCCTCAAAATATTTCTTGTTTTCAAATGGATAGTGAAGTTGAGCATAAGGCATAGCCCCACTCTCAAACCAACAATCCAAAACCTCAGGGATTCTAGACATCGATTTTCCGCACTTCTTACATTTGATTTTTATCTTGTCGATATATGGTTTATGAAGATCGAGTTCTCCCTTATTTTTTGGCAATTTACCTCCAGACAATTTCTCCAATTCCTTCACCGACCCAATACAAGTTTTCTCCCCACACGAACATTCCCATAACGGAATCGGAGCTCCCCAGAAACGATTTCTAGAGATAGCCCAATCACGAGCACCTTCAAGCCATTTTCCAAAACGTCCATCTTTTATGTGCCCAGGAACCCAGTTGATTTTCTCATTATTTTTAATAAGTTTGTCTTTGATCTTGGTTACCTCAATGAAAAGAGATCTAGTCGAATAATTCAGCAACGGCGTATCGCATCTCCAACAATGAGGATAAGAATGTCTGAAATTCTGTTTTTCAAACAGCAAACCTTTATCAAACAACCAAACCGCCACAGCCACATCTTTTCCTTTTACAAACTCTCCAGCCCACGGTGTCACCTCATCTCTGAACCTACCATCCATACCAACATGTTGAATCTGAGCAAGATCATGTTTCAATCCAAATTGGTAATCGTCCTCACCAAACATCGGTGCAATATGAACAACTCCGGTCCCATCTTCAGTAGTTACAAAATCAGCCAAGAAAATCTTATAAGCATCTTTTCCATCCAACTTGTCTTTATAGAAATCAAAGAGGGGCTCGTATTCCGCACCTTCGAGCGTTTTCGGATCAACATCCTCAAGTATTGCATGTTGAGGCAATTTGCCCTCCACAACCTTGTCATAATGCTCAAATTTCTCTTTATAGAAAGCTTCCGCAGCAATATACGTTCCATCTGGATATTCAGGAAAGTTTTTGATCGCAAATTTCACATATTTCACGTCTGGACCAAGCGCGAGCGCGACATTTCCAGGAAGAGTCCAAGGAGTAGTAGTCCAAGCAAGAACATACACATCCTCCCCTTTAAGTTTGAATTTTGAAGTAGCAGAAAGATCAGTCACATCCTTGTAGCCCTGAGTCACCTCAAAATTTGAGAGAGGGGTCTCGCAACGAGGACATATGTGCATGCTTTTATGTCCAGAATAAACCAAATCCTGATCCCAAATCTGCTTGAAAATCCACCAAATCGACTCCATATAGTTGTTGTCGAGCGTCGCGTAAGTGTCATCAAAATCAACCCATCGACCAATCCTCTTGAACATCTCTGTCCATTCACCAGTATATTTAAAAACACTTTGCTTACACTGATCATTAAACTTATCCACTCCATACTCAACGATATCTTTTCGCCCCGACAATTTAAGATCTTTTTCTATTTCATATTCGACTGGCAAACCATGACAGTCCCAACCATTAGTACGTGGCACGTAATATCCTCTCATAGTCCAGTAACGCGTCACCGCATCCTTCAACGCATTTGCCAGAATGTGTCCGTAATGAGGCAATCCATTTGCAAATGGAGGCCCATCAAAAAACACATATTTTTTTCGATCTTTTCTGGCTTTTACTGACTTTTCAAAAATCTTATTATCCTCCCAATATTTCTGCATTTTATGCTCCAATTCTGGGAAAGATTGTCTTGGATTTACTTCTTTAAACATATTTTGATTAATTTAATTAATTTAAAAAATCCTTGATTTCCAAGGACCCATGTTTTGGGCGGTACCACCTCGATTCTCCACCTAAAAGGCAGAGCGCTTAATTATCTTTTTTAACAGTGTTTTCTCACCGGAAGGGTCTACTGATTTTCGTTTGGCTCCAAAGCCCTGAGACAAAAAATTTCTTCCTTCTGCATTCAGAGAGTGATGACTCCCCTATTTACGCATTTAAACTGGTTTTCAACACTGGTAATTTAATCATAATGTAATGAATTTCGCAAACTACATTGACTCTGCTCCCAAAAAAACATAGATTTGTTGCCAAATAAAACAATCAAATGAGCAACACAGAACCAGGAGAACCTAAATATTTCAAACACGAAAGTCCGGAAACCCTTCCTGATCACAAAGGACCAAGGCCTGAAATAGCATTATCAGGAATTGAATTAAAAAACATGCTATCACAGCCTGATTTGGCAATATCAACCGTGAGAGATGCAATCAGAGAAAGAGTCGCTCACGTCGTTGTAGAAATACAAAGTACAGATGAAAGCGGAGAACCAACCGTAACTCTAAAAGAATTAGCGTTGGAAAAGCTAAGAGACACCCAAGGAATCACTATCATCGAAGGAACTACAACTGTCATCCCAATACAAGAAAACGCCACATATTACGTAGAAAGACTCGTTCACAAAAAATTAACAGAATCAGCAGCACCAAAAAGCTCCCTCGATAGAAGAATGAAAGCATACCCAAAAGAGGCCGAGGCAAGAGCCGCAGCCGCAACCAGAGCAGCAGAAGAAGCACACAGACGAAAACAACCACCCCCTCTTAAACAACGAAAACCAGCAGAAAAGCTCAGGCTCACTTTGAACGAACGAAATCTTAACGGACTGGCAGATTTAATAATGAACTCTGGCCATCACGGAGGGGTTGTAGCAGTTCCATATCGCAACAGCGGAAACAACGAACTAGAAGTGGTGATCCAAAAACCAAGAGGACTTTCACTACAAGACTGGTTAGATGCATTAAGAAACAGTGCTAATACTCAAGAACTAGAAATATTTATAGAGGATTTGAGAACCAGCCCAAGAGGAATCACAATGCAAACACTAATGTCGTACGGAGCCGATCTAGCAAAAACTTTAGGGGTAGACCAAATGTACCCAACATCAAATCCTGGTAGGAAAAGAATATTCATAAAAACAAGTGCAGACTTCACTGGCAATCAAACAAGTCATCACCCAAGCATAACTGTAAACTTCGAAGGCATCTAACCGCACCCCTGACAACTTCCGCAATCTCCACCTCCATCTCCACAACAACTTCCAGGACTTCCACAACCACCCATTCCAAGAATATCCAGCTCATAATCATCAACCAATTTTTCAGCAAGCCCAACGTATAATTCAGGTGTAAGTTTCAAGAGTCGATTCTTATCCGCAGCAGGTATTTTCAAACTTCTAATAAGTTTCGCAACAGCTGCTTTTGTAACAGTTTTTCCACGAGTAAGTTCTTTGAGTTTTTCATAAGCACCTTCTATCTTGTGCTTCCTCATAACAACTTGAACAGGTTCAGCTAGAAGCTCCCATCTATCTTTCAAATCATCTTTCAAAGCCTGTTTATTAATCTCCAATTTCGAAACACCTCTCATGAAACTCTTATAAGCCAAGAATGAATAACAAACCGCCGATCCAATATTGCGTTCAACCGTAGAATCAGAAAGATCACGCTGCATTCTCGAAACAGGCAACTTTTCACCGAGATGGATCAAGAGAGCATTCGCAAGCCCGAGATTTCCTTCAGCATTTTCGAAGTCGATTGGATTCACTTTGTGAGGCATAGTTGACGATCCAACCTCTCCTTTCTTCACCTTTTGTTTAAAATATCCAAGACTAATATAAGTCCAAAGATCACGACTCAAATCGAGGAGAATGACATTTATTCTTTTGATACTATCAAAGACATCAGCAAGACAATCATGCGGTTCAATCTGCGTAGTGTACAAATTCGGAACAAGACCAAGAGATGTTACAAACTTCTTGCTAGCGTTCTCCCAATCTACTTTTGGATAAGCCACAAGGTGTGCGTTGTAATTTCCGACAGCACCATTTATTTTACCCATTATAAAATTCCCACCTTCAAGATTTTTCAACTGTCTTTCAAGACGAGCCACAACATTCAAAATTTCTTTACCAACAGTAGTCGGCGAAGCAGTTTGACCGTGAGTTCGAGCCATCATCGGAATCTTCTTGTATTTCACAGCCATCAGATACAACTCCTGTACCAATCCATACGTCAAAGGATAATATTCACGCTCCATGAAGTCACGAAGCATACACGCATATGCCAAGTTGTTGATATCCTCAGAAGTACACGCAAAATGCATGAATTCTCCAAACGATTCCAAGCTTTTATCTTTCAAATTCTCTTTAATATAATATTCAACAGCTTTCACGTCATGATTAGTCGTCTTCTCAATTTCTTTCACTCGACGAGCAGCCACCACATCAAATTCCTCATAAATCGACCGCAAATCTCTCAACTCAGCAGCAGTCAGCCTCTTTGTCCCAGTCAGCTTCAAATCATTGAACATAAAGATAAACCACTCTACCTCTACCAAAATACGATAGCGCATAAGAGCAGCCTCTGCGAAATATTGATTCAAGAAATCGACTTTGCTGGCATACCGTCCATCCAACGGCGAAATGCCTAGTAGTGTGTGTGTGTCATCCATAATTAATTTTATTTAAATGATTGTTTAATTTCTGCAATTCGTTCAACTATCTTCGCCTTCACAGCTGGATCCTTGAGCCCAAGCATTCTCGCAGCCGCAGCTGCAGCATTTTTCGGATCGAGAACGGTCAGAACAGGAGTGTCAGATGGCATTTGAAGAGTCGAGTTAATATTTGCCATCATATCTTGCTTGTCTTTAAAAGGAGGGCAAGCTATGACCGGATGCACTGCATTTGCAGCAGTCACCCCAGACAAACCATTACTCCTTCCAGCGATAGTCATATAAACAATATCCTCATCACCCTCGTTATACCCCTTCACAAGATCAAAAACTTTTTCCGGTACTTTGTGAGCAGACGCAACGTGTAAATCGTGAGAGAGTCCCCATTTGTCAAGCTCGACCTGAATTTTTTCCGCATGTGGTTTATCAACTTCAGATCCTAAAATAAAAATAACTTTCATATTTCGTAAGGTTAAATCATATATTTTTGTAAATTTCCTTCAAGCCTTTGAGCAACATCACCTACTTCTGCTTCAAAAGGTTGACCAGTAATCAATTCATAAGCCTCAATATACCTCCTAGCAGTCTCAACTTTTATATCATCAGGAATCTCAGGCACATCTCCATCACCAGTAAATCCTTCATCAGCCAACCACTTACGCATATATTCTTTATCAATTTTCTTCTGCTCTTCTCCAGCCATAAATCTCTTTTCATATTCATCAGCAAACCAGAAACGAGAAGAATCAGGAGTATGAATCTCATCTATCAAAACAATATTTCCGTCATCCGTCATTCCAAATTCATATTTCGTATCAACCAATATAATTCCTTGCTTTGCAGCAATCTCAACACCACGAGCATATAGCTTCATCGAAGCATCAGCCATAAAGTTGAACTGCTCCTCAGTAATGACTCCCCTCTCAAGAATCTGTTCTTTTGCAACAGACTCATCATGATCTCCATGCATTGCTTTCGTAGATGGAGTCAAAATCGGCTGATCAAATTTCTGATCTTTCTTCATCCCACCAGGAAGAGGATTCCCACAGAAATCGCGAACACCACTCTCATAATGTTTCCAAACTGAAGTTGAAGTCACTCCAGTCAAATATCCACGCATCACCATCTCTACAGGCAGTGCCTTGCACTCCTTCCCCAACACAACATTCGGATCAGGGAATTCAATCACATGATTTCCAATAATGTCCTCAGTTTTTTCAAACCAGAATTTTGCCATCTGATTCAAAACTTGCCCCTTGAATGGGATGGTAGTGATAACTTTATCAAAAGCTGAAAGCCTATCGGTAACAACAATAATCCTTTGTTTTCCCTCTTCACCACGAGACTGAGTATAATTATCGCGAACCTTTCCTTCATATCTATCTCCCAAATTCGAAAAATTTGTGCCCTTCAAAGTATTTGGTATTTGTTGAGCAATTTGTTCCTTTGTCAGCATAGATTTTAAGGTAAATGAAAAGTTTAGTTTCTTGCAATTCCATATTAACCAATTTAAAATCGAGCTGCAAGAGCTGCTATATTTACATTTTTTTAATTTAAACCACTTTCTTATGTCACAAACTACAGACAAATTCGGAAACCTGACCTGTATCCTCGGAAGCCAATGGGGCGATGAAGGAAAAGGAAAGTTAGTAGATATTTTAGCTGAAGAATACGACATTGTCGCACGAGCAACAGGTGGAGCAAACGCAGGACACACAATCTACATCCCAAGCAAAGAAAATCCAGAAGAAACAAAAAAATACATCTTCCACCTGATCCCATCAGGGATGATGCACGAAAACAAAACTTGTGTAATAGGCAACGGAGTAGTAATTCACGTCCCTACCCTTCTCGAAGAATTAGACGTTTTAGAAGAAAATGGAATTTCTACTACAGGAAGACTATTCATATCTGATCGCGCACATATCGTTTTTGACTATCACAAAGAAGTCGACGGAATAGAGGAAGATTCAAGAGACAAAAAAGTAGGTACAACAAAACGTGGTATCGGACCTGCTTACATGGACAAAATGAAAAGAAGCGGAATTCGCATGCACCACATAGTAGACGAAGAAAAGTTCGAAGCAAAAGTCATGGCAAACTTCAATTTCCACAAAAAAGTACACGGAAATCTAAAACACGATATAAAAGATGAACTACAAAAATTCAGAGAATATGCAAAAAGAATAAAACCTATGCTCAAAGACACAAGCTTCTTCCTGAACCACGCTCTAGAAAACAATCAAACAATTTTGATTGAAGGTGCAAACGGAATGCTTTTGGACATCGATCATGGAACATATCCATTCGTGACATCATCAAACGCAACGATCGGCGGAGCTCTCGCAGGAACAGGATTGGCAGCACTCAAGCTCAAGAGTTTGATAGGAATAATGAAAGCTTACACAACCCGTGTCGGAGAAGGCCCATTCCCATCTGAGCTCAAGAATGAACTTGGCGACCAAATTCGCGAACAAGGCGGAGAATATGGCTCAACTACTGGACGACCACGCAGATGTGGATGGTTCGACGCAGTAGTCGCAAAATATTCATGCATGGTCAATGGATACAGCCACCTAAATCTCACAAAACTCGACGTCCTTAGCGGACTTCCCACCCTTCAAATAGCAACTTCATACAAATACAAAGATGAGCTTCTCAAATCATTCCCCTCTTCTCTCGATATTCTCGAAAACGTAGAAGTGGAATACGAAGAAATGCCAGGTTGGAAAGAAGACATCTCTGAGATGAAAAACTTTGAAGACCTCCCAGGAAACGCCCAAAATTATGTAAAACGAATAGAAGAGCTAACAGGCACAGAAGTAGCCTTCATAGGAGTAGGTCCAAAAAGAGAAGATATGATAAGTAAATAAGGATAGTTATTCCAAGAACATAAAGCTATCAGCCATCAACTCATCAAAACCATTTGGATAAGTATCAGTTGATACATAGAAATTGTAATCCTGTCCTATATCAAAACTGTAAGCCTTTCCTACTGCCTCATTATATTTGAAGAAAGTGATATAGTTGATAAAACAATCACTATCCCAATCACCAGTATCCAACAAAACATCCCCATCTTCATTAACATCATTCAAAGTACAAGTGCTTCCATACATCTCCTGACCAAAAGCTTCCAATTCAGTATCGTCAGAGATATCAATTGAGACAATCTTCCAAGGAGTTCCCCTTTCTTCAGGGACATTCATAACATCATACATCTCACACCCACTAGTATAATCAAAATTATACATAGTAGTTATGAAAGATATATTTTGATCCTTCAAAACCTTAACAGACACAATATCATTTTCTCCAGTATCACAATTATAAATTTCTGTTTGCTTTGGAACTTCCAAAGAATATCCTTCATCATAATTGGTATACAAATACCAATCGTCATTCAAAGAAACCAGTTCATCACCAATTTGCATTACTTCTTCCTCAAGTACAACATCTTCCTCAGTGATCTCGGTCTCAACTTGGACATCTTCCTCATCTCCAAAAGAGAAGTCAAAAGAGAAATTACACGCAGAAAAGAGCAGCATTGTTGCTAGTAACAGAATACTTTTTTTTACCATACGAATGGGGGTTAAAAAATGGTGGGCGATAATGGATTCGAACCATTGGCCTTCTGGGTGTAAACCAGACGCTCTAACCAACTGAGCTAATCGCCCGAGGGAACCTTTCGAGAGAAAGTAAACTTTCTCCGAGCAATGTGATCCGAGGGTGGAAGCAAGCGAAGCGCTGCTAATCGCCCGGAACACAAGAATTTTTACCACAATCTCGTATCAGATACAAGATATTTTACATAACTTCAGGACGATCATTGCCTGTCCTATCAGACTCCATTGCAGCTTGAACCATCATACGATTGGTAAACAAACCTGGCCCAACCAAATCATTCAAATGAGCTCCATCAGCACCTTCAGCCTGAGCTTGAGCCAACTGATCTCTCAATATATCCTCCCCCTCTGCCCATAATCGAGCCTCCATTGTATTACCTGCCATACTATATAAGTTAATAATTATTTTTCTAGTGCCCAGGAGAAAACCTAAACTTTCTCCCTCGATTTACAACCCCTATTTCTTGTACCCAATCACTCCCCCGAAAATCCCTCCTATCACAGAACCAACTCCCATTCCAAAGAAAACACCAACAGAAACATTAGGTCTTATATCATTACCAAACAAATTGCTTACATACCCAATCAAAGCACCAAATACAAAACCAAGAACCAGTCCAGCAATGATACCAAGAAAAGCAAACATCAACACATGACTCAGAATCCCAAATTTCTTTTTCATACTAGTCATAGCAATTGAGGTTAAAAAACAAATTACTGGTGCCCAGGAGAAGACTTGAACTTCCACCCTCTTGCGAGGACTACCCCCTCAAGGTAGCGCGTCTACCAATTCCGCCACCTGGGCACGAGCACAAAGATTCTAGCAAAAGATCAAAAAAGCACAACCTATTTACTGCCATCTAGGTTGATGCTTAAATGAAACCGATGACAAACCACACACAAACAAAACAACAACTCCGCACACAACTCAAAAAAAAGCGCCTCGCACTTTCAGAACAACAAGTCGCAACTTTTAGCAAACAAATTCTCGCTCAACTCACCCGCACCAAAGAATACAAACAAGCAAAACAAATCCTCCTCTACCACCCAATTCAAAACGAAGTCGATCCAACCACTCTCTTCCGAACAACCACCACAAACAAGACCTTCTGCCTTCCACGCATCTGCAGCAAAACAAATCGCCTCCATATTCACAAAATCACAGACCCTCAAACCTTAAAAACAGGCAAATTCAAAATAAAAGAACCTGGAACAAAACACCAAATAATAGCCCGAAAAAACATAGACCTCGTAATCACACCAGGTTTAGCCTTCGACACCCAAGGTCACAGGATCGGCTATGGCAAAGGTTATTTCGACAGATTATTTAAAAATCTGTCTACCAAAGCTTTCAAAATTGCACTTGCCTACGACTTCCAAATCATTGAGAATGTTCCTGCTGAAAAGCACGATCAAAAAGTCGATTTGATCGTCACGGAAAAACGCAAAATAAAACCTTAACTTATTTCAACATGAGCGATCTAAAAACATCCGACCCAAAAGTGGCGGAGATTCTTGAAGCTGAAATTAAAAGACAATCAGAAGGCATTGAGCTAATCCCATCTGAGAATTATGTATCAGAAGCAGTTCTAGAAGCAAACGGATCAATTTTCACAAACAAATATTCTGAAGGATATCCAGGAAAAAGATACTATGGCGGCCAAGAAAACACAGATCGCGTAGAAAACCTAGCGATCGACCGTGCAAAAGAACTCTTCGGAGCTGAACACGCGAACGTCCAACCATACTCAGGCTCTCCAGCAAACACAGCAATTTACTTCGCCCTTCTAGAATTCGGAGACACTGTTATGGGATTGAAACTCGACCACGGCGGACACATCACTCATGGCCTTCCAATTGCATTCTCAGGAAAAGCATACAACTTCGTCCAATATGAAGTAGACAAAGAAACCGGAATGCTCGACTACGACGCAATCGAAAAACTTGCAGAAGAACACAAACCAAAAATGATCGTTGCAGGCTACACCGCATATCCACGCGACATCGATTGGAAAAGATTCAAAGAAATCGCAGACAAAGTTGGAGCCATTTCCTTTGCCGACATTTCGCACACAGCAGGTTTGATCGCTGGAAAAGCTCTAGAGTCACCAGTCCCATTTTTCGACGTCATCATGACCACTACTCACAAAACACTCAGAGGTCCTCGTGGAGCAATAATCATGTGTAAAGAAAAATTCGCAAAAGCAATCGATCGCGCAGTATTCCCAGGACTTCAAGGAGGCCCACACGAACACGCTATCGCAGCAAAAGCCGTTGCCTTCGGAGAAGACCTAAAACCTGAATTTCAAGAATACGCTAAACAAGTCATAGCAAATGCAAAACACCTAGCCGAAAAGCTTATAGAACACGGTTTTGAGCTCGTTTCAGGAGGCACAGACACCCATTTGATCCTAGTTGACCTTACAAACAAAGACGTACCTGGAAAACAAGCACAAGTCGCTCTAGACAAAGTAGGAATCACTCTAAACAAAAACACAGTCCCATTCGACCAAAGATCCCCATTCGATCCATCTGGAATCCGCCTCGGAACCCCAGCCGTCACAACACGCGGAATGAAAGAACCAGAAATGGAAAAAATTGCAGGATGGATAAATGAAGTGATTAGCAACATTGAAGACGAAGACACGCTCACACGCATCAAAAAAGAAGTCGAAGAAATGTGCGCAGGATTTCCAGTGCCTGGGATAAAGGTCTAACCCATAAAGCAATGAAAACTAATACAACATTTATATTCACCACCGTACTTTTATCAATGATTTTATTAGTACTACTAGTGTATGCACCAGTCATGTACTCATTCTATTCAAGCTCAAAACAATACAAATCAACCATGTCACAATTAGACGGGAAAGGAGCAGAATTATTAGAGTCATGCATAGTTTTAAGCACAAAACTACAAGAAGATCTCGACAACTGCCAAGCAAGCAACAATTAACCCCTCTTCAAAACTAAAATAGTCTGATCATCTTTTTGCTCAAACCCACCTGTAAATCTAGCTACCTCAGCCATGATCGCATCTTTGATCTGAGAAGCAGAAGCACCCTTCACAGCAGAGGCTGCCTTCACCGAAGCTTTTAATCTTTCCATTCCATAATGTTCTTTTTCATTTTTCCAAGCCTCCAAAACTCCATCACTATAAATCACAACCACATCACCAACTTCCATCCCAGTATCCACAACATTCACAGGACATTGATCACTCGCAACCATTCCCAAAGCCATTCCATCTTTCTTGCCTTCAACAACTTCACCATCTGAAGCTCGACAATGCAAAACAGGCTCATGTCCCGCATTTACATACGACAACTTGCCAGCCACCGAATCCCATTTCAACATACAAACTGTCATGAACATGGTCGCCATAGTCTTCTTTTTCAAAACATCATTCGCATTACAAATGATCTGTTTCAAATCACCAGCCCCCGAATAACTATAGAATAATGAATTTGCAATCGCACCAACTATACAAGCCGGAATCCCATGCCCAGTCACGTCGCCCAAATACATTAACGAACCATCTTTAACAGGTATAAAATCATACATATCTCCTCCTACTTCAGTAGCAGAAACAAGTCCAGCCGCAATGTCCAAACCAGCCAACTTTGGCAACTCAGCAGGAATAATTTCTTTCTGAACTTGCCTCGCAAGCTCTACTTCACGCCCAACTCGTTCTTTATAAACACGCGCCTCCATCGACTTCTCAAGATCCTGGGCCATTTGATTGAACGCCCCTCCAAGATATCCAAGCTCATCATTTGATTTAACATCAACATGATATTGGAAATTTCCTTTTGCGATCGCTCCAGCACCTTCAGCAAGTTTCCGAACTGGCCGAGTAACTCGAGTCGCCATATAAAGAGCCATCAATATTCCAAGCAAAAGACCAAATCCAGCCGTCGCCAAAATTCTAGAAATCATTCGAGAAACACGAGTATCCATATTTTCATATGTCACTCCATACACCACCGAGTATCTTTCACTCGCAGGCTGCACAAAATAACCAAATTTAAAGCCTGTATCAGGCCCCTCAATCTTCTGTTCATCAAGATTCACAAATCGACCATCTTTCAAATAATACTCGTCAAAACCACCAAACTGATCATCTTTCGAAATAACAATAGAAGGATTTTCAGATTTAATTTGTTCAATCGTAGCAAAAATCAGCTTTCGCCCTGTTCCCTCGTATCTTTTATCTGGATCCATGTCAGAGTCATACAAAACATTCCCTTCATAATCAACCACAGACACGTAACGAACATCTCTGTTCTGTTCAAGCATTTCATTCACCTCCCTATTAAAATAGACGAAGCCTTCTTCCAATAAATACAAGTCTGTCAGCTCCGCAATATCATTAGCCGTCAATTCGGCAAACGCCTTCACACCAACAAACACATCATCAGCCAACTCAACCTTTTTTTCATTAATAAACAAGAAAGAAATCATCAAGAAGATCGTCACCATCAGAGTGGCAATCGCGAGAATCATCTTAGTTTTTAGTGAGAAGAAAAATTTCATAATATTTTTTCGCCAGCAATCCGGCGCAGGTTATAAATCATTTAAGTAAATAAATCCATCAATTCTAGGTTCAAAATCAAGCCATTTCGCTGCCGCATAAAGAGTCTCATACTCCAACAACGGCACTCCAAAAATATCATCTTCAACCAACACAGCCATTGCTTCTTGCAGCATATCCAACCGATCCCTTTCATCCATTTCAACCTCAGCTTTCTCGATCAATTCATCCACTCTCTCATTAGAATAATCCGAGAAATTATACTGTCCATAACCTTCAGCACGAGTGTGTGTAATCGATTTCAAGAAATCAATTGAATCCCCAAGTTCACTTTTAAATCCAAGAAAATAAATATCAAAATCCATCTTTTCCAAAGCCTCAACCAAATACGCACTCTTCACATACTGAACGTACGTCCCCAATCCAATTTCAGCCAACGCTTCGGTCAAATAATCTCCCAAAACATCAAGCCCCATTGGCAAAACAATCGTGATCTCAACTTCTTCTTCAAATTCAAATCCCTCAACCTGTTCAAGAGCCACTTCAGGATCGTATTCGTGATCCTTAATATCAGAGTTGTAACCAAACACTCCACTCGAAACAAATTGCTTCACCGGATGTGCATATTCTCCAACATATAGAGCAAATTCATCTGCATTTATAGCCATACTCACAGCCTGACGCATTTCACGATCTTTCATTAAATCACTCCCAAAATTGAAGCCCAAAAACTGAACTTCCAGACTCGGAACAGAAACAAGATCTAATCGATCAAGATCGATCTCCCCCACCAAATCATAAGGCACATAACTCAAAATATCAGCACTCGCAGAAACACGGGCAAACTTGTCTTGCTCTACATTTATGTGAGCACTAGCAAACCGCACCCCCACATCCCAATAATCAATGGACTGAACATAAAGCCAATCCTCTTCATTTTCGACTATAACGTAAGGCCCAGTCCCCTCTCCATCTGCAGAAAAAACATATGCTGTCGACAATCTCTGCAACAGAAGTGGATCCGGTTCATAAGTTTCAATTTCAATAACATAAGGCCCCATTCTTCGAACTTCTTTTATAGTAGAAAGAAGATCCTTTAATTCCGATTCTGGAGCAGTTCGCGCCTGGTCAAGACTTTCAATAACATCCATCTCATTCATCACAGATCCATCATGAAATTTCACATTTTTGCGAATATTAAACTCCCACGTCGCATCGCCTAGCAAGCCCCAAGAAAGAGCCAAGGAAGGCTCCATATTAAGGTCCTCATCAGGTTTAATTAAAGATTCATAGACTTGATTGAGCCGCTGCCTAGAGAATGGATCAAAAGCCAAAGGAGAATTATTCTGAGCAGGAAAAGGCTCAAGAATTTTTACCGTAAGATGATCTCCTCCTATAGTCGGAAGACTAGACCTTTCTATCAAATCATCAAACTGATCCTCAAAAAACAAATACATTCCAAGCACAATGAAAACTACTGCAAACACAGCAATTCCCAAGGCTTTTAAAATTTGTTTCAGTCTTACCATTTATAGGTTCAATTTATGCAATTTTATCCAAGTATTATACCATAAAAAAGCCTCAGATGGAAGAGAGGGCAACCCGTTTCACAACTCTAGTCCTCCTTCTTCAAAACCGCAAGAAAAGCCTCCTGTGGAATATTCACATTTCCCACCATTTTCATCCTCTTCTTACCTTTTTTCTGCTTTTTTAGAAGTTTATTTTTTCGAGTAACATCACCACCATACAACTTTGCAGTAACATCCTTTCTGAAAGCAGGAATAGTTTCTCTAGCAATTATTTTTCCACCAATAGCAGCTTGAACAGCTATTTCAAAATTTGCACGAGGGATTAACTTCTTCAACCTCTTTGCCATATCACGTCCAAAATACGCAGCCTCACTCCTATGAACAATCGCAGAAAAAGCATCCACGACCTTATCAGCAATCAACATATCCAATTTCACCAGGTTGGATTCGCGATATTCCATAAACTCATAATTCATCGAAGCATACCCACTCGTAATAGACTTCAGCATATCGTAAAAATCGACAACAATAGAAGCAAGTGGCATTTCAAACTTCAAAATAACACGATTCTTATCAAGGTATTGAATGTCTTTATTGATCCCTCTTTTCTTCTGACACATCTCCATCACAGCCCCAACATAATCTTTCGGAACAAGGATCTCAAGCATTACAAAAGGCTCCTTCGTCGCCTCAACAGAAGCAGGATCAGGATAAGCCGCAGGACTAGAAATCAACACTTCTTCCCCACCTTTCTTGACGATAATATAAGAAACCGACGGAGCAGTCACAACCAGATCAAGATCATACTCACGTTCGAGACGTTCCTGAACAATTTCCAAATGGAGAAGTCCAAGGAACCCACATCTAAACCCAGATCCCAACGCACTACTGTGTTCAGGATCATATGACAAACTCGAATCATTCAATTTCAATTTTTCCAGAGCATCACGCAACAAATTATAATCATCCCCCTCACTACAAAATATCGAAGCAAAAACAAAAGGCTGAACAATACTATATCCAGGCAAAGCCTCAGCTGAAGCCAGATCCACCGAAGTCGAACCTTTGTGCCAAATTGTATCTCCAACTCTCGCATCAGCAACCTCCTTCAAACCTGTTACAACATATCCTATCTGTCCCATTTCCAATTTCTGACAAGGAACATATTTCGGCTTAAAATAACCAACTTCCAAAGCTTCAATTTTCCGTCCATTACTAAGCAAATATATCTCATCACCTTTTCTAATCTCACCAGAAAAAACACGTACATAAGCAACAACTCCCTTGTAAGTATCATAAACTGAATCAAAAATCAGAGCCTTCACTTCCTCATCAACAGTTTGGCGAGGCGGCGGAACCTTTTCAATAATAGTTTTCAAAACCTTCTCAACATTAGTCCCCTCTTTGGCAGAAACAGAAATAATTTCTTCCTTCGGAATTCCAAGCGCATCTTCAATCTCCTGAGCACGCTTTTCCACTTCAGCATTAGGAAGATCAATCTTGTTCAAAACAGGAATGATTTCAAGGTTATGATCAAGCGCCATATACGTATTAGACAAAGTTTGAGCCTCAATCCCCTGAGTCGCATCAATAATCAAAACAACACCCTCCACAGCAGCCAAACTTCGTGAAACTTCATATGAAAAATCCACATGTCCCGGAGTATCAATCAAATTCAAAGTATACCCCTCAAATTTCATTCTCACAGGTTGCAGTTTGATCGTAATTCCCCTTTCCTGCTCAATATCCATGGTATCCAAAATCTGACCATGTTTCATGTCCCTTTTATCAAGAGTGCCAGTCACCTCAATCATCCGATCCGCAAGAGTCGATTTCCCATGATCAATGTGAGCAATGATACAAAAATTTCTAATTTTATTTAAATCCATACGCAGGAATTCTACAGATACGAAAAAAAACAGGCAAGGAGAAAAGGGCTAGGGTGAATCCGCGATAACGAATCCCCCCCAATTTGACAGGCCCTACGCTTCTCCTCTAGAAGAACGTGCCACTGAGCAGGCTGGGCAGCCAGTAGAGCCCCACACAGAGTCCCACGATGGTCCACAGAACCATAACCAGTAGAACTAAGCCGATCCAGAACATTTTCTTACCCAGATCATCCAGAGCTTTCTGAGCAGTAGCCTGGGACACGGGAGTCTCCGCGGAAACATCCAGTCCCCAGCCAGGAATAGCACCAGTGATAGAACCACCCACGACGAACGCCGTTTGCGCCACATCCGGGAAGATCTCGACCTTGATGTTCATCCAAGGCAACAAGACCTTGAAGACCCAGGTCAACAGATGGGAAATCATCCAAAAAACCAAACCTTTCATAGCAACGTACCTCCAGCAAAAATTGTAGAGAACCTGTCCACCAATCTAAACCAGTTCACAGGGCAGTAGAGTTACCTCAGAAAGACAACAAAACACCAGCGAACAAAAATAGAGACTAGCATACAATTCTCTACGAAAAATATTTCAAAGAACAAGTGGTAATTAAACACTAATCTGGGCAAGAAGTCAACCCAACCAGTTGCTAACCTGGTCTTTTTCTGATATAATATACCGATGTCTTAGAACCAAAAAACAACAAATATATGAGATACAAAGTTCCACAAGACGTACAAAGAGCCGACCAAATAATCGGTCCATTAACATGGAAACAACTGATTATTCTCGGAGCCGGCGGTGGAATCTGCTACGCAATATATGTAACACTCGCAAAAAAATATTTTATAGAAATATGGCTACCACCTGTAGTAATAATAGGAGGTATCACAGTAGCACTCGCATTCTTAAAAATTAACGGACTCACATTTGAAAGATGGATACTCGCATTCATCGAGTACCACATGTTGCCAAAAAAAAGGATATGGCGAAAAGGCCAAGCAGAACCATTCGTTTCATACTTGCAAAGAAAGGCAGAAGAGGATAAAAAGGTAAAAGACGCACAATCAAAAAAAATAGAAAAAAAAGAAACAAAATCAATTAAAGAATTAAGTGAAGTATTGGATAGTTACGGAGACATAGACAAAAAAAACAATTAACCAAACCATATAAATGGGATTACTAGACGGATTATTCGGATCAAAAAAGAAGCAAGGTGGTGACGGCCAAACGGCTAAATCTGCTACATCAACAATGAACGCAACTCAAGTACACCTTAAGTTCGGTGAAATTCGCGACAATTTCCTAGTTCTAAAAAACGGTGGAATCAGAGCGATTCTCAAAGCAACATCAATCAATTTCAACCTAAAATCCGAACAAGAACAAAATGCAATCACAGCAGGATATCAAGGATTCCTAAACTCATTAGAATTCCCAGTTCAAATAGTCGTAAGATCAAAAAAACTCGACATAGACGACTACATCGACAAGATCAGAAACATCGGTGAAAAACAAGAAAACAAACTATTAAAAGACCAAACTCTAGAATACGCAGACTTCGTGAAAAAGCTCGTGGAATATACAGATATTATGCAAAAAGATTTCTACGTAATAGTCCCCTACGATCCAATCAGATCAAGAGGAGTCCCATTACTACAGAAATTTTTAAGAAATCTAAAACCAAAAGATAGTTATTCAGAAATAAAAAAACGTCACAAAGAATTTAAAAACCTAAAAAAACAGATAAGCCAAAGAATCAACATAGTTGAATCAGGGCTTGCAAATTGTGGAATCAAAACAGATAAACTTCAAACAGAACAACTGATTGAGTTGTATTACAACATATACAATCCACAAGTCTCCAGAACAGAGAAGTATAAAGATTTAAAAGACTTCACTGTTTCAACAGATGAAGAGTCATAATAAAAGGCACTATCTTGGCAACGATCTACTTTCCCACGGGTCAACCCCGTAGTATCATAAACGAGGAAGGGCTTAACTTCTGTGTTCGAGATGGGAACAGGTGTACCTCCTTCTCAATAGCTGCCAAGACAGTACCTTATATTTAATGAGCACATTTCACACAACTATAAACATAGACTGTGAAATTAAGTGATTTTTATCACTAATTACCAGTCAAAGTAAAGGTTCTCTATAGAAAGTCAATTTTCGACCTATTAAATAAAATAAGTTCAATGATCCATTAGTACTGCTCGACTGAACACATCGCTGTGCTTACATCTGCAGCCTATCAAGCCTGTAGTCTTCAGGCGGATTCATAGAGAAATCTAATCTTAGGAGGGGCTTCCCACTTAGATGCTTTCAGCGGTTATCCCTTCCGAACGTAGCTACCCAGCCATGCCGTTGACACGACAACTGGTGCACCAGAGGTTCGTCCACTCCGGTCCTCTCGTACTAGGAGCAGCTTCCTTCAAATTTCTAACGACCACGGAAGATATAGACCGAACTGTCTCACGACGTTCTGAACCCAGCTCGCGTACCCTTTTAATTGGCGAACAGCCAAACCCTTGGGACCTTCTCCAGCCCCAGGATAGGACGAGCCGACATCGAGGTGCCAAACAGCTTCGTCGATATGAACTCTTGGAAGCTATAAGCCTGTTATCCCCGGCGTAACTTTTATCCGTTGAGCGATATCCCACCCACGTGGAAATATCGGATCACTATCACCTGCTTTCGCATCTGCTCGACTTGTAGGTCTTGCAGTTAAGCTCCCTTATGCGATTACACTATCGGCCTGATTTCCATCCAGACCTAGGGAACCTTTGCGCGCCTCCGTTACTCTTTAGGAGGCGACCGCCCCAGTCAAACTACCCACCAAACAATGTCCCTATACCGGATTAACGGCACAGGTTAGAGCCTAAACATAGCAAGGGTGGTATCTCAAGGTTGACTCCACAATCACTAGCGTGATTGCTTCAAAGTCTCCCACCTATCCTGCACAAGCTATGTCCAGACACAATGTCAAGCTGTAGTAAAGCTGCACGGGGTCTTTTCGTCTTTCCGTGGTTAAACGGCATTTTTACCGTTTCTGCAATTTCACCGAGCCTGTTGTTGAGACAGTTTCCACATCATTGCGCCATTCGTGCGGGTCGGAACTTACCCGACAAGGAATTTCGCTACCTTAGGACCGTTATAGTTACGGCCGCCGTTCACCAGGGCTTAAGATCATCGCTTGCACGAATCACCTTGACCTTCTGGCACTGGGCAGGCGTCAG
>Ga0233429_1000601_pt1 | contig 54872 bp, 44 predicted proteins | sample SI_118_April2016_3_FD_179879 | JGI IMG/M metagenome (GOLD analysis project Ga0233429, IMG submission 179879) | Seawater microbial communities from Saanich Inlet, British Columbia, Canada - SI_118_April2016_135_MG | ecosystem: Environmental > Aquatic > Marine > Inlet | place: Canada: British...
TTTGTTTTCCAGGCTGTGCCTCGCAGCCTTTTTATGTATACAATGCTCATAAACGCATTGCCGATAAAAAAGGTTCCGTACAAAAGAACAAAACGTGTCACAGGGTCGGTGATAGGAAGTTGAAGCATAAACCAGGAAACAGGCACAAAAAAGCCTAAAATCACGATGAGTCTTGTCCACATAACCGTGCGCACATTTGCAGCGCCTCGCATCGAAGCGCTCAGCACCAATTGTAGCAAATCAAAGAATATAAGTACACTCAGGTAGGGGAAGGCGGATGCAGCCAAATCTGTAAATGCGCCTTGCTTGTCAAACCAACCTACAAAGAACGGCGCAAAGAACGAGAACAGCACAACAGTGATTAAACAGGCCGTGGCTCCCAGAGCTAATATTTTGCGGATGTTAGCGGTGATGTTGGTCCATCGCTTTTTGCTGTAATCATTACTAATCAAAAAAACAACCACGTTTGCCAGTGCGGCGGCAGGTAGTAGCGCAAAGCGCTCCATGTCTTTGATGACGCTGAGTGCGGCCAGTGCTTCTGTACCCATGACTGCAATCAGTTTGCCAAGCCAGATGTAGGCTCCTGCAAGTGCTGCCTTGTCGATGATTACGGGCCAGCTTATAGAGAGGATTGTCAGCATAGTTTTTGGACGTAAAGGCGCCAAAAATTGGACAGCATATTTACGAGTTGTCGGTGAATACAGTATGTAGAGAACTGTCAGTATAATCATGATTGAATAGTGAATAATTGAGGCAACAGCCGAGCCATTAAAGCCCATTTCGGGCATTCCGAAAGCTCCAAAAATTAGCCCGTAATCACAGAAGATAAAAATAGCCGCACCCACTGAATATATCATCATGGGAATGTGAGTGTTTTTGATACTGCGTAAAAAAGCAATTAGAGCAAAATAAATGAATGTTAAGAATATACTTATTGCGCGTAGACGCAGAAACGGAATACCGTGGGTAACCATCTCTTCTGGGACATTATAAAAACGGTAAATAAAGCCAGCACCAAAAAATAGACAAAGCGAGACCATGCCGCCAATTATTACCGTCATCCAGATGGAATTACGAGCTGTTTGCCCGACCTTATGATATTGGTTTACGCCGTTGTATTGCCCACAAGCGACCGTCGAACCGATAGCTAGCCCCTCTGCAATTTTGATGATGAAGTAGATTAGCGTGTTGGCAACACCCAAAGTTGCAAAGATCGAGGTTGAGCCTAGTTGAGATATGAATCGTGCATCGAAAAGATTCAGGAATGAATATAGAATTAGGGCGCTTACGTACTCAGGAGCAAAATAGCGTAAAATTGTTTTGTAAGGCGTGCCAAGTGATGGTTTAATATTTTTGTGCATTTTCATGGGCCCGTCTCCTGATGCCGCTCCAAGGCTTTATCGTACGTGTACCAGTCCAGTATAGCTACTTATCTTGATGAAGGCGATTTGATTTTTTTATACGCTTTTTATCGCCGTTTTCTCTACCGTTTTATCTACTCATCAACAAGCATTGAGTTGCAATTATAAAATATTTTATACTGGTGATGATATAAATATTATGAACTTTGCTGGCCTGTCGAGCGAAGCTCAAGGAGCGAAGACTGAGGAGAAATAATGAAACGTTTATTTTTGATTGTGTTGATGGTTGTGGGATTGGTTGCGATAGGCAATGCGATGGATAAGGGCTCATCAAGTGGTATTGCTAGTTCAAGCTCAAATGTTAGCAACGTTGTCAGTACAGATTTATTAGAACCCGTTAAAGATTTGATTAAAAAGCAGCAGAAGGTCGTAATGCGCCTCTACTGGGACCTGGACGAGCAAGAGGGACGGTATTCAGAGATAATGGCTGCAATGCTTCCGTTTGCAAAACTGCTAGAAGATTTGTTTGAAACTTACGAAGAAGCCTTTGAAGAGGGTGATGATGCTTTTGCATCACTTTTCATTCCAATATCAGATGAGATTTTTGATGATAATGACAATGTTGTCTCTAGATTGCGAGTGTATGAAAAAAGTGTGAAGTTGTTTGTAAAAATTCTGGGTATGTTTGCTGCACATAAAAATGAAGCTCAAGTTGTTGACTTGATTATTAATACGGTGGGTAGTGATGGCGACGAGTCTGTTGTTGATGCGTTATTTTTAGCCGATTATTGCAATTCTGAGCTGGCGATTGCATCGTTGCAAAAAGCCTTAATTATACTTAGTGGATCAAAATACTTTGATCAATATGTTGGTCCGTTTTCAAAGAATGTTCCAGAACAAATTAAGCAGGACTTACTGTATGATTTTGATTTAATTAAAAGATTTTTGAAATCGGGTATTGAAGTACCTGCAAGGATTCTTAAATGGTATAAAGGTATGGTAAGCTCGGTTTCTTGGAGTCATGACGGAGGGGTGTTGGCTTCGGGGTCCTTTGGTGGTTGGGTGGGATTCTGGGATGCGCAGGGGAATGAAATTGAGTTTTTTCATGGGTATCGAAACTCAATTTTTTCTATTGACTGGAGTCCTTACGAACGGATATTGGCTACTGCTTCTAAGGATGGGGTAGTGCGCTTGTGGGACGTGCAAAAAAGAAAGGTAATTGAGAAATCATCAAAACATACTAGTTGGGTTCGCTCGGTTGCCTGGAGTTGTAATGGAAAGCGTCTAGCTGCGGGTTATTTTGATGGTACGGTGAAAGTGTGGAATGTTATTGGGGGGAAGTTGATCGAGGTATTATCTTGGACTACTAATAAATGTGAATCGATTTCCTGGAGCCCTGATGGGCGAATGTTGGCCACTGGTTCTAGTGATGGGAAGGTACGGTTATGGAACACAAAAACTGGTAAGTTAATCAGGACTTTTTCTGGGCATACTGATTCAGTTAGATCGGTTGATTGGAGCCCTAACGGAAAAATATTGGCTTCGGGTTCTTTTGATGGAACAGTGCGAATGTGGAGTATTCAGGGGAAACTAATAAAGGTTTTGAAGCACCAAGGTCGTGTTTTGTCGGTTGTATGGAGTCTTGATGGACAAATCTTGGCTTCTGGATCTAATGCCGGATTGGTTCGATTGTGGGATGCTAAGGGGGAACCGATCAAGACGTTAAGGCGGAGTGAAGGTGCTGTCTTTTCGATTGCATTAAGTCCTGATGGACAGACGCTTGTCTCTGGATTACAAGGCGGTGTGGTACGATTGTGGGATATGACGTTTGGTTTTCGTGATGAGTTGCCTGAGGCCGTTATATTAGTCTGGCTTCTAAAAAACTTACAGGGAACTCAAAGATTGAATGATGCTTACTTGGCTATTCTAGCTAACATGACCAAAACTGGAAAAGCAGTTGCCAAAACTTTTTTATCCGACCAAGAGAAAGTTATTTTTGCAGCTAACGAAAAAAAGCTGAAAGATGAGTCTGATAAAATCGTTAACGATGAGCTTGATTTACATTGGCAGGACTTTGGCTTCAATATCTAATTAAAGCGTAGCGTAAATGTGTGGGCCCTACTTCGCTAAAGCTACGAAGGACATGTCGGGCTTTCGGGCTCACCCTTTTTTATGCCTTGGGTTTAATAAAGGCCAGATTTCGTTCTTTGCCTATTAAAACGTAGTTAGCTTGATGTTCAATCTGTAGTGGTAGGTTGTTTGGCATTTGCCAGTGCCTTGATGCCCAGTAAACAAGCGTAGAATCTTTGTAAGGGGAGCTGGGCTTAAAGGCCCGCCCAAGCTCTTTGACGGGCAGTGAGGCTCGTGCACACAGATACTGGATAGGCAGCGTTGTAGTCTTTAAAAACGTGCGCCAGTCATATTCAAAAATAGTTACATTGTGTAGTTCAAGGGCCTTAACAGTCTGCTCAAGAAAGGCGATCTTTTTTTGGCTTACTTCAATTAAGGTAACCGGGAGGTTTGGCAGGGCAAGTGCGAGCGGTATACCCGGCAGGCCTCCACCGCTACCGATATCAACAACTCCTGTTGAATTGCTTATATCACGGGCATGTATGAGCATTAGTGAGTCTTGAAAGTGCTCGCTGACTACTCGTTCAAGCTTTGTGATGGCGGTTATATTGTGCAGCTTGTTCCATGCGAGCAATAAATCGGCGTACTGCTGAAACTTTTGTACTTGTTGATCGGTTAGGTTGTTGTAGGACTGAAAATCATTCCACAGGCTTTTGGCTTTAAAGCGTACCGGTAGGAGTGTGGTCTGGTTAGAGGACGAAACCATGGTTTTTTCCTTACTTTTTTGCGTATCATGATAATAAGGGACACGAAGATATATTTTTTAGTCTAGGGCGGGGGCCAAAAAAATGAAGAAAAATTTTTTATTGATATGCACTTTTTTTAGTTGTGGGCTTATGCACGCACCTCAAACAACCTTCAGATTTTTTATTAAGCCGTATCCTGGTGGGTACCCGCTTACACCTAAAAAAATTAGCAGTTTGCTTGATACTCCTAGCAAAGTTGTTGCTCACGCAGTGATCAATGCACAGGCGCAAAAGTATCTGCCTTCTGTTGGTATGACAGCTTTTTACCAGGGCATGATGTCGATTTCAGATGTTGATGGTCTGGTGTCGTTCCCGATTGCACAGAAGAGTCCAAAATTTACGTTAGTTGCAACTCCATCAATTTTCCCGGTGTTTACCGCAACTCGTCAAGTTAATCACATGGAGTGGGATGACGAAGATGATACTGCGATGTACGGCATTGAGCGATTGCAGGACAAAGCAACAAAGCTTTATTATTGGCAGGTTAAGGCGCAAAAACTACCGACAAAGCAACGCATCCCAGAAAGTGGGCTTGTTGTATGTTCCAAAGCAAAACATCTGTATGTGCCTGAGGGTATTACAGTAACTTGGGAAGGTTCTGAGTGGATTTTGCCAACGATGTACGTCAAAAAAGGTTTTAATAGTGCAAAGCGGGCGCTTGATGCGGCACGCGTGCGACGCTTCTTTGCTCCGATGAGTTCTGGACTTAAAAAAATCAAACATGGTTATCAGGCGCATGTGCGTCGATATGGCGGTCTGTAGGCTGCTTTTCGTATTTTGCTAACAATTGGTATACTAACAAGGTTATTGGAGTGAGGTGTTATGGAAGGAATGTGCTTATATGAAGTTGCATATCTCGTTTAATGTAGCGGATTTGGAGCATGCTCTGGATGTCGCGCGTCGTGTAGACGCCCATGTTGATGGCTTGCATATCGGATCCCAGCTACTTTTTAAATATGGTGAATCGGTTATCAGTAAATTCCGTGAAGCGTTCCCGAACAAGACGTTGTTTGTTGACAGTAAAATTGTTGATAGAGGTCGCGAGACTACGTCACTTTTTTGTGCGACAAAAGCTAACTGGATAACGGTTATGGCTGGTGCCAAACGTGAATCTATTCATGCTGCTGCTACGACAGCACGTGAGGCAGGAGTCAAGGTGATGATCGATCTTCTTGATGCACGGTCTGCGGGGCAAATGGCGCTTGAGTCTCAGAGCTTGGGAGCTGCTGCGCTACGTTTCCGTTACAACCCGGCTGACGATGAATTGGTTCTGAAGGACCGTTGGGACATGGTAAAAGGTAACGCAACGATTCCTATCATGGTTTCTAACATCAATGATCTACAAGCTCTTGAGCGTGTGATTCAGCTTGGCCCAGATTTTATTGTTGTTGATGACATGGTCGTTGGTTCTGATAATCCAGAACAAGCTGTAAAAGAAATCTCTGATCTCATTAAAAACTAGTTCCGTTAAGGGCTTTGTATTAAGCCCTTAACAATCCCTATAATTTCTTTTCTTGTTGCCGAATGGATGATCTTGTACTTTAGACGGGAAGTAATAAAGTTTTATCCTTTGTTATTCCCTGCATGAGGGGCAAGAGGCCCCTAACCAAAACTGCGTTTTTGCGATAGACTTACCACCAGATTAATCTATTTACGTTCTAGTAAAGGAGGAAGGTTGTGAAAAAGAGTCTACTCGACGATTTACGTGCAGCTAATCAATATCCTTGTGTTTCCTTGTTGTTGCCTACACACCGTAGTGCACCAAAGAATTTTCAAGATCCTGTGCGATTAAAAAATATGATAAAAGAGGCCGCACAACAACTTGATACAAAGCTTAGTCATCATGATGCAGCACCAGTTATTGAGAAGTTAACAGAGCTTATTGAGAGCATAGATTTAGAGCACGTGCTTGATGGCATGGCTATTTTTGTCAATGCTGATATTGCCGTCAAGGTCGATCTTCCTTTTGAGCCAGAAGAGCGAATTGTGGTTAACGATCACTTTGTTATTCGCGATCTTGTACGGACTCTTAATCGTTTTGCACGTTACTACGTTCTTATTTTGAGTGAAAAAAAGACACGTTTGTTGTTGGGTACAACGGATCACCTGGTTGAGCATCGTGGGTCAAGAAAAAATCGTGACTCACAAGACGATTTCTACATGGTTGATACTGGTAGAGGTGGAGAATCTCGCACCCATGATGGTGAGATAATTAAGCATGCACAAAAGCTTGATGAATATCATCGACAGTTTTTCCGAAAAGTTGACAATGCATTGGGTCAGCACCTCAAGGAAGAGTCGTTGCCTGTTGTTGTGGTTGGAACAGATCGTTATCTTGCTTTCTTCAAAGAAGTTGGCAAGCATGGTAACAATGTTATCGGCAATATTCATGGAACGCACGATCATACACATTTGCCTGAGCTGACCAGCCTGGTTTGGCCTGTTGTGCAAGAGTATATGAAAAGCGAACGCAAGAATATGCTAGAAAAGCTTGATAATGCCGTTGGTAAACATAAGTTTGCTGCCGGATTGGGCGATGTATGGCGCAAAGCCCAAGAGGGAGCCGTCCATATTTTGTTAGTTGAGGATGGCTATTTTGAGAAAGCTATTCTTGAAGATGGCAGTACGCACAAATTGATCTACGGACCACACATGCCTGAGCATGGAAAGTGTCCTGGACAACTTGTGGATGATGCCGTTGAGGATTTGGTAGAGCTGGTGCTTAATAAGCGAGGCCGTGCCATTTTTGTGGAGGCAGGTAGCCTTTCTGGGCATGACAAAATTGCAGCAATTTTGCGTTACGAGTCATAATTTTACAGATAAAGTCTTATTGCTTAGAGCCCGCTTTATAGCGGGCTTTTTGCTTTCAATTTTGAGCCAAAAACCTTACACGCATTTGTTGTTGTTGCGTGAGAAACCTCTTTTAGATCTGTATCAAGAAGCTTTGCGACGTACTGCGCAATTGTGCGAACGTGTTGAGGGCTGTTTTGTTTTCCGCGAATTATTTGCGGTGGCAAAAATGGGGCGTCAGTTTCGAGTAAAATATTCTCGAGACCTACCGCTTTTACTACATCGCGAAGTTGTTCGTTGTTTGGGTAAGTAACTGGTCCATCTATTCCGATCATTAGTCCAAGCTCAATTGCTTGCTGTGCAAACGAGATACTGCCAGAGAAGCAATGCATTACACCGCGTAGGGGTTTGCCCCTGTATTCATTCAAAATCTCTATTGTTTGGCTCTGTGCATCGCGTGAATGTACCACTAGAGCCATATTTCGCTCAAGTGCAAGTTCGATATGCGCTCGGAAAGCCTGTTGTTGCCGTTCAAGGTCGTAGCCTGGGTAGTGTAGGTCTATGCCACATTCACCAATGCCAATAATTAAATTTTCTTTGTCTTTATCAAGAAGTGATTTAATGGCTATGAAGTCTTGCTCCCAATTCTTGGTGCAGTCGTTGGGGTGTAGGCCAACGGTGGCAAAGCAGTTAGGATATTTATTTGCAAGTTGTATGCAGTTGATAGATTCAACTAGACTCGTTCCAACATTTATTATTGCTGTAACGCCGCGATCTAGCGCATCTGCGATAGTTTTTTCTGCGTCGTTGAGTTGATCTTGAGTTAGTTGAACATCAAATTTCTTTTTAATAATCATGTTGATATGACAATGTGTGTCAATTAGCATGTGAATTTCCTTTTGTGTAAAGCATGATACAGTACCGGCTGAGGGTGCTTTTCTGGCCTTTTTATTTGACAAAGGTATAAATACGACTAGCCTCTTAACCTGAGCATACCAGGCTTTAAGAGCTTATTTAACAAGAATAAGATGAGCCTGGCTTACTACGATAAGTAGTGTTGTTATACCTAATCAACTACAAAAGGTAGGAGAAGTCCGTGAATAAAACAGATCTCGTAAACTCGCTGAGTGAAGAGACGGCTTTCAACAAGAAGGATGTTGGCCGTGTACTCGAAGCTTTCATGCGCATTCTTGAGCGCACACTGCGCAAGGGTGACAAATTGCAATGGTCCGGTTTTGGTACATTCAAGCTAAACCGCCGACCAGAGCGCAAAGGTATTAATCCTTTGACTCGTCAAGAAATTCAAATACCAGCATCATGGGTTCTAAAATTTGTGCCTAGCAAATTTATGAGAGAGCTCGGTAAATCAATTAGGTAACGATTTTACGTTTACCGAAAAAGCTTGGAGAGGGTGAACTTATCGTAAGTCTCACCCTCTTTCCATTGCTTTTTTTTTGCGTTATCTTGGATATGAATTTTTATTTCCCTATGCTTCTGATTGACAGGATTTTTCATGATCGATTTAGCTCGACTACGTGAGGACACTGACGCTGTCCGCGCATTTATTAATCGCAAAGACCCAGATTTTGATGTTGATCGTCTTGTTGAGTTGGACAAAAGTGTCCGAGAGCTTGGCTTTAGGGTTGAGGATCTGAGACGAGAAAAAAATACTTTGGCAAAATCAGCCTCATCTGGTCAGGTGAGTAATGAGGTTCGCGAGCGCTCTCGTAAAGTTGGTCGTGAGTTAAAAGAAGAGGACAAGGAGCTCAAGAAGCTTACTAAAGAATTTAAAGATTTGTATCTCACATGCCCGAATGTTCCTTTTGATGACGTACAAGAGGGCGGTAAAGAGTCCAACATACCTGTCAGAGAGTTTGGTGAAAAACCAACATTTGATTTTGAAGTTAAGAATCATGTTGAGCTTTTAACTAAGCTGGGTTGGATCGATTCTGAAGCTGCAACTCGAATGACAGCTTCGCACTTTATGTTTTACCGTGGTGAGTTAGTTTCGCTTATTTATGCGCTGACAACCATGATGCTAAAAAATAACAAGGAACACGGTTTTGAACCGGTGCTTCCGCCTTACATGGTCAACGAGCAGGCTCTAATTACTGCTGGAAACTTCCCAAAATTTAAAGACGATGTTTTTAGCATAGAAAAAGATGGCTTGTACGCATCACCTACTTCTGAGGTCAATCTGACCAACGTATACAGGGATCAGATACTTTCGGCAGATCAACTTCCTACTCGTATGACGGCCTGGACCAGCTGCTTCCGCAGAGAAGCTGGTGGTTACGGTGCTGCTGAGCGCGGTATGATTCGTATTCATGAATTTGAAAAAGTTGAGCTTTATTCTTTTGTTGAACCTGAGAATGCTGCTGATGAGCATGAGCGCATGATTGCATGTGCAGAAAGCATTTTACAAAAACTTGGTTTGCATTATCGGGTCAGTCGCCTTGCGGCTCAAGATTGCTCTTTTGCTTCGGCAAAAACGTATGATATTGAAGTGTGGATGCCAGGCCAGAAGGCTTATTACGAGGTTTCCTCGGCAAGTAACTGTACAGATTTCCAAGCTCGTCGTGGTTCAATTCGGTATCGCAAGAATGAAGGCGATAAGACAAAACTTGTTTATACGCTCAATGCCTCTTCGCTTGCTTTGCCTCGTTTGATTGTTGCTATTGTTGAGACTTATCAGCAAGCAGATGGCTCGATCGTGTTCCCAGAAAGTTTGAAGAAATCTAGCTTTTGGTTGTAATATTACATGCTTAGCCCAGATATTATTAGCCTGATTCGTCAGTTAGAGCTTGCTACCAAAGCGGTTATGCGAGGCGCTCTTGTTGGTGACAGCAAGCAGCGTGTACCAGGGTTTGGTTCAGAATTTGACCAGATTCGTGAGTATGTACAGGGCGATGATATACGCTTTATCGATTGGCGTGGTGTTGCAAGGACAGGGTCATTACTTGTGCGGCAATATCACAAGCAGGTTTCCAAAACGGTTTATGTGATGCTCGATATTTCTGGATCCACAGAGTATGGGTCTGGTACGGGCAGTAAGCTTCAGGCGATGCGTCGAGCGGCAGCAGCTTTAATTTTTGCAGCTGGCATGCGCAACGATGCGGTTGGTCTGGTAATTTTTTCTGACAAAGTTCATACATTTATCAAGCCCAAACGATCTCGTTTTCATGTCAGGGCGTTAGTCGAGGCGATTTTTTCTGTTGAGAGTAGTGCTAACTCAGGAACCGACATCACGTGTGCAATTGACCAGTTGATGTCGACTAAGGTTCATGAGAGCCTGGTCTGCATAGTGTCTGACATGATTGATGATGAAGGCAAGGTTGCAATGATAAACCTTTCTGGTCGCTGTGATGTGGTTGTTTTGCGTTGCATGGACGAATATGAGCGAATGTTGCCAAGCATCGGGCTGATGGCTTGTGTTGATTCTGAGCAGGGTAATATGGCATACATTGATGTGAGAAAGTCTGGTTTTGAAAAAGCTGCACAACTTTTGGAGACTCGTGCGCTTAAGCAGAAGGAATGGTTGCGAGCTCACTCCATAGATCTTTTTGATTTTAAACCTGAGGTGGCGTTTATACCTTCGCTAGTTACCTTTTTTGCACAGCGAGAGCAGGCTTTGTGATGAATGCACAACCACAATTGCCAATTTTTCATGAGGACGTGTATGATTTGTGGCCAAATGGCTTGGATGTTCCGTTATGGCTGGTGATTTGTGGTATTTTGTGTTGCTTGGCGCTTGGTGTTTTATGCTACCGAGTGTATCGATATCGACGTGTTGTCGAGCCGACTGAAGAGCGTTTGATTAGTGTTGCTGATCTTGAGCAACTTTTGCATGTTGAGCAACTGTCGTGTGCGTTATGGTACGGTCATTTTGTGCATATTGTGAAGCGCACTATTCAGCTTGAGGTTGATGTTACAGAAAGCGAAATGTTGGGTGTATTTAGTGACCTTGAACGAGGTTCAAATCATTTGTCTAAGCTTTCGCCTGCGATTGAGCGAGCAATGCAGTCAAAATTTGCAGGGCAGACATTTGATCTTGTGCATTTGCGCACAGATCTGACTGTTTTGCAGATGATAATTAATAAGCAGCAGTCGCAACGAACAACCTAATTTTCATTTTTTTAAAGGTTTTTTATGCAATTTGATGGAACAGCTTCGCCTCGTTCTTTGTACATACATTGGCCGTTTTGCCCGTACAAATGTTCGTTCTGTCCCTTTGTTGCTTGGGTTGGTCATGATAACTCAATGACTCGATATCATCGGGCTTTATGTGAAGAAATTAATCGGTATGCTGATCGTGTTAATCGCAAGCTGGTGATAGATACAATCTATTTTGGTGGGGGTACTCCCAGTACTTATCCTATACATTTGCTACTTGACACGTTTGCTATACTAAAAAACAGGTTCAGATTGAGTCCAAATGTTGAGATAACTCTTGAAGTTAATCCTGGCACCGTTACTGAGCAAAAAATGAAAGCTTGGGCTGACGTAGGAGTTACCAGGTTAAGCATTGGGGTGCAATCGCTCAATGATAAGGTTTTGGCAAACCTGAATCGAAAGCATACGGCGCATGATACGCAGGTTGCAATTGAGTTGGCTGGTCGATATTTTTCGAATGTATCGGTTGACTTAATTGTTGGGTTGCCTGGGTCAGATTGGGATGATTGGAAGAAAATTGTTAACAAGATTGAAAGTTGGCCTGTTACGCATGTTTCGGCTTACTTTTTGATGGTACACGAAGGAACATCCTTGTATTTTGGTGTACGACGGGGACGCATAGATTTGCCATGTGACGATACAGTAGTCGATATGTATCAGTGGGGGGTTGAGCGACTTAAGGAATTTGGATTTGAGCAATATGAGATATCAAGCTTTGCCAAAGAAGGGTGTCAATCGCGGCACAACAAAGTTTATTGGAAGCGAGAACCATACCAAGCATTTGGTCTTGGAGCCTGTGCGTTTGATGGGAAGGTCCGTTATCAAAACGACAAAAATTTAATGAACTACATGGAGCTCATTGAGCAGAACAAAAGTGTTGTAGCATTCCATGAGGTGCTTACATCCGAACAGGTTTCTTTAGAACGAATCATGCTGAAATTGCGCCAAACTAAAGGCATATTGATAGATGATTTGCTCAAAGAGATACCAGCCGAAAAGCAAGATAAGCTTTTGCGTGTGTTACAACAATTACAGGATAAAAAACTGGTTGAATTGCACGATAAAATACTTACTTTGACGCCGGCAGGATTGGCGCTTCATAACGGAATTGTGACAGAGTTGTCAGCATAAAAATATATTATTTTAACGAAGCGGAGTAGCTTTTTATGGCTAAACATGTTGGTGTGAAATTGCCCGAAGATTTAGTGAAAATATTACGATCAAAGAAGACTGTTGGTATTTTGGCGACTTTTTCAGAAAAAGGTTTGCCTCATACAACGCCTATTCAGTGTGTGTATCCCAAGGGCGAAGAAAGCATCTTGATGACCATCCACAAGGAGCATACTGGTTACCACAACATGGTATGGCAGAAAAAGGTAATGATGTGCTTCATGGATGAAGAAAATGTTGCCTACAGTGTTTTAGGACGTGCCGGGGTTGTTCGGGCTCCATCTATCGTTCATCCGTTGATGAATGTTGTGCGCATCGACATTATTGATATTAAGAGTGATCGCTCAGTTTTAACGCGTGTTGATTCAGGCGTTCGTTGGAGTTATACCTCTGCAGAAGCAAGAGAGCTGACCGAAGCGTTGATGTCTGAGCTGTGTGAGCTTTCAAAAACGTTATAATTTGGCCTGTAAAAGGAGTTCTGTTTATGAATAGTCCATTTTTGTTAACGCTTTTGTTACTTCCAGGGCTTGCCTGTGCTGCGCCTACAGCGGGGCACAAGCCGGCTGCCAAGAAAAAAGTAAGCGCGGCAAAAAAGGCCGCGGCCAAGCAACCAAATAAAAAAGTTCACGCAGTGGATAAAAATACCAAGGCACGGCAAAACGTTGTTCTTGGTGAGCTTGGTGATGCATCGGAAGCTTTTAAGATAAAAAAGCCAGCAGCCGTGCCAAAGCCGCCAAACACAAAGCCTGCTAAGGCTATGACTAGTGATAGTAAAAAAAATCACAAAGCGCATGATCGGGCGGTCAAAGAAGAAGTTAAACCTCCAGCAACATCGTTGATTCAGAAAAAAGAGCAGGTAAGCCAAAAAGTTATGGGAGAGCTTGATACGGTAAACGGAAGTGGCAATTGGGTTGCCATGAAAGGAATTCGTCGTAAAGCTCAGTCAGCCATCAAACAGATGCGTCAAATTATTAAAAGCATTCCAAATTCTCAACAAAGCTTATCTTCCAAGCAGCAAGATCTACGTAAAAAATTGAGCAGTTTTTATATTGAGATGGGAACAGAGCAGGGCGTGCTCGAAGAAAAGTTGCGAGACCTTGAGAAAGATATTGAGAATGAGCGTAAAGATCAGGGTGACCTGACTCTCAAGGAGCGTAATGTTGCACGCAGGGTAAAGATTGAAAATGAACTTTTGGATCGTACTCAGTCTGACTTGAAGCAAATTCATGAGTTTCAAGATTCTGTAGACAAGGCGATAAACGCTTTGGAAGATCAAGAGAAACTTGCGCAAAATTATTTAGACAAGTCCTACGATCTATACGACCGAATCGAAATTTTGCTTGATGATATCAAGGCAACGCAACTCTTGAATGAGATGTCTGCTTACCTAAAAAGCATGCAGGCTATTGCAAGTTACGGTAGCAATCGGTTGAATGCTTACGTACAAAAAAATGTTTCTGATGCTCAAACAGTAATGGGTGACCTTAAGCAGCAAATAATAAAGCTGAAGGCTGCTGGTGTGTCGCTAGAGAAGCAAGCAGATAAGGACCTTAACGAAGATGATGCAGCGCGAGCTGTGGCTGATCGTGACAAACGTGATGAAGCTGCGCGTAAAAACGCTATGGCACAACGTGGATTCTTGGGCCGTTGGTACGACCAGGTTAGTTCAATCGTTCATCAGCTGTACAATGCGTCTCAGGTTGTCATTCACTTTGTTGAAGGACGAGTTGTGGCAGTTTGCTCGAATCTTAAAGGGCATGTTGTTGTGTCGTACGGATATGTGCATAACAAAATTAAAGGATTATTTGGTAAGAATAAGCAAGTAAAAAAAGCTATTCAAGAGCCAAATAAGGAAACAAAAAAATCTTAATATGTTGCTAACTAGTACAGTGCTCCGGCACATTAACGCTTGCAGCTGAGATTAAATATCCGGGAATTGTACAATTGTGCGGTTTCCGGCGCCTTTTTCTGATTTGATTTTGCCGTTAAACTTGGTATCTTGATTGGCAGTGGCGCGGATGTGGTGGAACTGGTAGACACGCAGCCTTGAGGGGGCTGTGGGGGAAACCCCGTAGGAGTTCGACTCTCCTCTTCCGCACCAGAAACCAGGAGTTCTTTAGTCTCCTTTGAGAGTAGTAACGTACGTATTTAGGCGTGTTTAAACTCGCTTTAAGGAGTCCAAGTGTCCCTTTCTCAATCCAAAAGTTGGTTGTCCCCATTTTTTTTCTGGATGATATTTGCCTGTGCGGCAGGTTATTATTTTTATACTCATGAAAAATCTGTAAAGTACGGCATAGATTTGGTTGGTGGAACGTATATTACGTTGCAGGTTCAACTGGACAAAGCGCTTGAGCATGAGTTGATTGCTCGTAGCAAGGGACTTATTTCTCGCCTCAAAAAAGCACATCTTGGCGAACCTATTAACAAAAAATTTGGTCAAAAAGAGGTTGAACTGACGTTTGCCACAGAAAAAGATGTTGAAGCCGCGTATGATATTTTGTCGGGTCGTGGTGCATCCTTACAGGCAACTGAAAAGGGCACAAAACTAATCTTGCGTCTACCGCAGGGTGACATTGACCGTCTAAAGGTTGAGGCAGTACAAAGTGATATTCGTGTTCTTGAAAATCGAGTTAACGCCTTTGGTGTTGGTGAGGTTCCAATAGTTGCACAGGGTCATAACCGTATTGTTATTGAGTTGCCTGATGTACAAGATCCACAACGTGCCAAAAAAATGATTGGTAGAACTGCAGAGCTTGAGATTAAGCTTGTTGAAGATGTGGCTCATTCGCATGAGGCATTGCTAGACAAGTATGATCAACAGGTTCCTGAAGGTTTTGCGATTGTTCCTGGTAATCGTTATGAAGAATATTATCTATTGCCAACGATTGCAGATTTGAGTGGACGCATGCTGCGTAGTGCTCGTCTTGGTATTGATGACCGAGAAGGTGCGACTGTTAAGTTTGAGTTCAATTCTGAAGGTTCAAGAATTTTTCATGACCTTACTGCCCAAAATATTGGTCAGCGTATAGCGATTGTACTTGATGGTGTAGTTATTTCTGCTCCTAACGTACAGGGTGCTATTTCTGGCTCTGGACGAATTTCTGGTGGATTTACCGTTGAAAGTGCTTCCGAGCTCGCAACACTCCTACGCTCAGGTGCATTTGCTGCACCGGTTACGTTTGAAGAAGAGCGACGCATTGGTCCTGGCCTTGGTAAGGAATCGATCCACAATGGCCTAAAAGCATGCTTGGTTGGTCTTGGTTTACTATTTGCCTTCAGTGTTCTGTATTACAAACTTGCAGGCCTATTTGCCTTCTTTGCATTGCTGTACAATCTTTTGTTGGTCTTTATCGGACTTTCGATGCTTGGAGCAACGTTAACTCTACCCGGGATTGCTGGCTTGGTGTTAACGGTTGGTATGGCAATTGATGCCTCAATTCTGATTTTTGAAAAAATTAAGGAAGACCTGGCAGAAGGAATGACTCCTCGTCAGGCTGTGCGACAGGGCTTTAAAGATGCTCGGACGGTTATTCTTGATGCAAACATAACCACATTTATTGTTGGTATTGTCTTGTACAAGTTTGGTACAGGTCCGTTGCAAGGCTTTGCAGCAACCTTGATGGTTGGTATTATTGCAACATTGATTACGGGTTTATTTTTCCTAAAATCACTGTTTACACTAATGTTTGATGTTTTTGGATTCAAAAAACTCTGGATTTAGGTAGACTTAGAAATATAGGTTGGCGGTGTAGCTCAGGTGGTTAGAGCGGCGGAATCATAATCCGTAGGTCCGGGGTTCAAGTCCCTGCGCCGCTACCAGGCTTCGCTCTTTGAGCTTCGCCCGGCAGGCCAGGCTTTATTGATGCTTTTAATGGCGTGACATTTTTAGACAGAATCATAGCCGGCCTTCTTCTTTTGAAGGTCGGTTTTTTTATACAAGAATCTTTTTTCCTTTTCCTTTGTTATCCCCGGCTTTGAACGGGAGTCCATTCTTTCAGTAGATCCTTTTCTTGATGATTTTATTTTTTTATATGCGCTATGAAATTGTATTTAATGGATATTATTTTTAGTACTGGATCCCCGTTCAAAGCCGGGGATGACAAAGTGTGAGTTGCTTTCAAAGATTAGCAGAAACTGAAGTCTGCATACGAACCTTTATCATCGAAGCTCAAAATGATCGACTGAAAGACTGGATCCCCGTATACACGAGGATGACCCTTCTTCGCCAAAGGCTTCGCAGGCCAGGCAAGGGAGGTGTTTATTTTGGACTTAGTGACAGAGGCAATAATTTAAAAATAAATAATTCAGTTGAGTGCGCTTCCAAGCTTCGCATAAAGCTTGGCCGTGCCCTACTTCGCTAAAGCTACGAAGGGCATGCAGGCAAGAAATGACTGTAGTTCCTTTCTAAGGGCGTAGCTGAAGCTGAGAAAAGTTATATTCCTTGTCATCCCCGGCTTTGAACGGGGATCCAGTCTTTGAGTAGCTCATTATAAAACTTGATAAAGCTGCATGATTTTCATTGCTAGGCTTTGCAATCAGATACTACGCATTGTCATGTTTTAAAAGAGCTTATTTATAGTCCTGGATTCCCGTTCAAAGCCGTGGATGACAAAGCGTAAGCTACTTTCAAAGATGAGCAGAAACTGAAAGAGGATGACCCTTCTTCGCCCAAGGCTACGAAGGGCATGCAGGCAAGAGAATTTCATACAAAGCAAATTTCTAAAAAAACTTCATTATTAGCTGAACTGTTTGAAGCAACCTAAAAGCGTTAGCTTCTGGTTGCAACGTTTTCTGCGTAAGGGTTCCAAGGTCCTCCTTGGTGTCCTTCTCCGCTAGGGGTTGGACAAGCAACCCCTAGCTAAAATATTAAAGTATAGATGGAGAAATAGTTGTTGTTAAAAATGCAATAAAAGTGAGTTTTTAAGTTACTAACGTAGGAAGCAACCCCTTGTAAAAAAAGGTATTTTGTACCAAGCCTATAATCAAAAAAAACAAAGAGAGGTTTGTTTGCAATAATATTTGCTGATAGAGGGTGTAAGAAAATGAAGTTACAAGTAATGTGGGGTAGTTAGGGGGGAGACCCCCTGCGAACGCTTTTTATGATATCATGGGTTTGTTGAATTATTTTTTGTAATGGAGATTGGGTGTGAAGTTTGTTGACGTTGCCAGTGCTTTTGGTGCAATAGAAGGGGAATCTTCCCGTTTAGAAATGACTCGTCAGCTTGCTTCTTTGTTTCAGGAGGCAACGGCAGACGAGGCGGCTATTATCGCCTACCTAGCGCTTGGCCAACTTCGTCCCACTTACAAGGGAACTCAGTTCAATATTGCACGTAAAAATATGATGAATATCGTTGCCAGGGCAGCGGGGGTTCCTGTTGAACAGGTCAAAGCTGAATTTAAACTATTGGGAGATTTGGGTAAGGTGCTAGAGGCACAACCTGATGTCCAAAATTCATGCACAGGTCTATCGCTTTTGGAACTTAATCAACGCTTGTCGGGTATTGAAGCTTTGGGTGGTACGGGCTCGCAAGAGCTTAAGGCGCAGGCGCTGGTTGATTTGCTTGGCTGTGTAGAACCGGTTGCAGCTAAATTTATTGTGCGAATTGTGTTGGGTACATTACGTCTTGGTTTTTCTGACATGACCATTTTGGATGCTTTATCCTGGATGTTGGTTGGCGATAAGTCGGTTCGTCTTTTGTGTGAGAACGCTTACAACGTTTGTGCTGATATGGGTCGTGTTGCACGAGCTGCCAAAACCGGGGGGCAGGAGGTGCTTGAGCGCATGGGAGTTGTGATGGGTATTCCGATACGCCCCGCAGCTGCAGAGCGCAGCTCATCACCACAAGCTCTGTTTGATAAGCTTGGTCCGTGCATTGCACAAGAAAAATTAGACGGATTTCGTGTACAGGTTCAGGTAAAGCGTACTGCGGATAAAGTTGAGATCTTTTTTTATTCTCGAAATCTGCAAAATATGACAGCGATGTTCCCAGATCTGGCCCAAGCTTTTGAGCGTTTTGAGGTTGAGAGCCTGATTTGCGAAGGCGAAGCGATTATCATTGATGAGCATACGGGTAGCTTTGTTCCTTTTCAGGAGACGGTAAAGCGTAAGCGTAAGCACGGAGTTAAAGAAGCTGCGAAGGAAATGCCACTTACTTTTTTTATGTTCGATATTCTGTATCTGAATGGTCAGTCGTTGCTTAATCAAACGCATACTCAGCGTCGACAGGTGCTTGAGCAGCTAGTTGATAAATACGGTGGGGATACGGTACGTGCTATCGATGAGGCACAAATTAACAGCCCGGATGATATTGAATCCTACTTCTCTCAAGCCATTGCACGAGGCTTGGAGGGGATTGTTGCCAAAAAACCTGATGCGGTATACCGGCCAGGGAAACGTAACTTCAACTGGATTAAGTTCAAACGGCACGAGACTGGGCAGCTGGACGACACAATTGACTGCGTGGTCCTTGGGTACTATGCCGGTAGGGGCAAGCGCTCATCGTTTGGAATTGGTGCAATACTGGTGGGTATTTACAACGAGCAAGAAGACCGATTCGAGACTGTAGCAAAAATTGGTACCGGATTGTCCGATCAAGGCTGGCAAGAGCTTAAGACGTTGTGTGATGAGCAGGCTATCTCAGAACAGCCAAAAAACGTTGTATGTAGCAAGCACCTTGCACCTGATGTGTGGGTGCAACCAAAAACGGTTTGCTTGGTGCGTGCTGACGAGATTACAAAATCTCCTGTGCATAAAGCTGGAGCAGCTGAGGATAAGTTGGGGTATGCGTTACGCTTTCCACGATTCATGGGCTATCGCCAAGACAAACTTGCGACGCAGGCAACAGATTTGAGTGAGTTGAAGCGATTATATGATATTCAGTTTCAATAATTATTTATGCAAATAAGAGCCCGCATTTCGCGGGCTCTGTTACGTGTGTTATTTATGAAACCTTCGTTACCTTTTTGCCTTTTAGGGCTTTGTTAGCAGCTTTCATTGCTTTTTTAGTTGCTGGTTTATTGGTTCCTGAAGGTACCTGTGCCGCCTTTGTTCCTGGAAGATAATACATTGTTTGGTCTGAGCGTATAGCTAAATTTTTGAGCGTAACGACAGGTCCTGCTGATAGATCGGGGGCGAGTTGTAGGGAAAGGTACCATGGAAGTTTCTTTTTATCCGAGATTGTTTTGCCTGGTACATTAATAGCGGCTAGCATTTCGTTGAGATTGTAAGGTGCAATTCCTTGTCCTTTTGGTGGAAGACCGCTGACAATAATGTCGTCGTTGACTACTTTTACAACAATTTCGCCTTTTTTGTTTGCAATTTCATCTTGTAATGAGGTTGAATAGGCTGTGTAGTCGGTAAATGTAAATACAACTTCTGGTTTGTTATCACCCGCGTTTAGGCAGCTTCTTAAAACATCGCCGTCGCTGTTTACAGCTTTTCTGATTGTTGGTCCCGACATTGCGGTTACTGGGCCAACTTTATTTGTTATTTTTGCTGGCGTTTGCCCTGGAGCCGAAACCCAAATGTTAACTTTTGGAGTAGCTGAAAAGTTGGCCATACCGTAAAGGCCCTTATTTGAGTCGGCGTTGAAGTAACCTCGACTTGGGCCCGATGATGTTGTTCCGGCTTTCCTGAATGTGAAACCGCCCATAAATAGGCCAAAGGCAAGAGTCAGTATCGCGACTCCCGCGGTAATATATTTTTTGTTAAACATTAGTTTCCTTGTTTTATATTTTAGTTATGGGAATGTGAGTAGCACTTAGCTTGCATCTCTACCACGAACGGTGTAGGTGAATGGAGCTTCACAAACGATTGGGGCGGTGGTGATGGCAATTCGTCCGTAGTTACCTGTACTTGCTCCGACTGTTATTTTAGGTTTTGACTTTGAGCCTGTGACTGGCTTTATTGCAGGATTTTTATTTGATGCTTTTTCTTTAGGGTTTAATAGAGCATATTCCAGTTCACTGTTGTTATTCTCACCTGATTTGAAGTAGCCATTTAGGTTGCCAGCAGAATTGTATAACGAGAGGTAGTAGTTGTGTGGTTGATCGGCCCAGCCGCCATTCTTGATTATTATGTTGCCACCAAAAATTTGGTTAACAGCGTCCTGTTCGTCTTTAACTAGCGCGCCAAGATCAGATGGAAATGAATCTGTATTTGTATCGCTTATAAGGCGCTCTAGGCCGGTCTTTAGGGTTGAATTAGAGGTGATGTTAAAGGAGGTAATTGCTCCCCAATTAAATTCTTTTCCATCTACAGGAGATTTGTAACCTACCAGAGAAAATGTGTATGTTCCCTTTAAGTCTGGCATGTGATCTGTGCCCCATGAAACTGATCCGCCAGGTCTGACAGTGCCTTTTGCAGTTTTATATATTCTGCCTGAGTCGGCATTGTTGTAAAATGCTTGAAGATATCCGTAGCTTTGTGGTGCGAAAACTGCGTGACCGAAGCCAGTTGCAGTGTGTTTTACGTCATTCCATGCTTTTCCGAAACCGCCCCAACTTTGAACGTTATGATGAAGGGTAAGGCATACCGCTAGGGCTGCTACGCTAGTGATTATTGTTCTTTTTCTCATTTTATTATCTCCTTTGATAATGATAATTACTTCATTTTTCATTATGCCATACAGCAGTGTATGGTTATCAACGATTTAGCTGAATATTGTTTTTGACGAGTTGTATGCTGATGACTGCTCAGCTTTAAGAGCGCTATTTAAAGCCTTCAGCTGGTCGGAAGCTGATTTGCCTGCCTGATAGTCAGCGAAGTAGCGTCCTTGGATAGCACTGTACAGCGTGTTGGCAAGGTTAAAGATATTCTTGATTGTTGCCATGTTTATTGTGGCATTTTTGTGCGCCGATTTGAGTTCGGCTAACATGGTGCTGATGTTGGTTATCGAAGCTAGATCTGTTTTAACAGTTGTGTTGTCGGTGGCTGTTAAGTCGCCGGACCCTCCAAACATAGAATAGGCTTTTTGTGCATATAGTTTTGCGGTTCCGAATTTAAGCATTCCTTCAAGAAGCGCGTCAAGCAGTGTGTCGTAGGCTTGTACTTTGTCAGGGTCACCACCGTCGCCGTTGCGGTAGCTCGCGTACGAGGATTGTATTCCTTTGAAGTAGTCGTTGTTTGCCCGCCCCTTCCAAGAGCTTGAGGTGCCACTAGCTGTGTTGTTGCCGGTTAGATAAGTTGAAAGTTTTTCTATTGCTCCAGCAAAGAAGGCAAGCATCATCTTTACGTATAATGTTTTTTCTGTAGCAGTATCATGTAGTTTTTGTGAAGCAACTTTGAGTGCAACGTCGTAATATCCGGGAGCAGCTAAAGGCTTGTCAACCGCTAAGCAGCTATCACCGATGCCTTGATTGACGTTAATTAAGCTATGATACATGCTTTTAAGCTGTGCATTGTCTTGTTCGAGTGAGACTGCGTATTCAAGATCCCAGTTTATAGTTTTTGCTAAGAGGTAGAAATAATTTTTTCCGCCTTTGGAGTCTTTGGTTTTGTCGTCTTTGGAATCTTTGGGTTTGTCGATTTTGGGGGTTTTGTAGGTTGGGTCTCCAACCAGGCAGTGTGCCAGATCATCAGATTTTTGATGCTTTCCACGGATGTATAGAGCAGATTTTATTCCTCCAAGGTTTTTGGTTTGTGTGTAAAATGCAAAGTCTTGCAAGATAGTTTTGTAATGACTGTACAGCAAGTTGGATAATTTGTAGGCGTCTTGTGGTTTGCTAAATGAGGTTCGTTGTTTAGCATTTGTGAGGGTGGTTAGTGACTTATAAAGTGTTCCTCCGTGTAGCTGGTCTAGCTGCATGAACTCTTGGTGGGAATGGTCGAGATAAAGCTGTCCAAGTTGCTTGGTAATGTCAGTTGATAAATTGTTGAACCAGCCTTTTTGTTGGGCATTTAGATCTGTTTTATCGGTTCCTGTGATTGTGCTTTGTGCGCTTGCGTTATAAAGCTCTGCGCATGGATAGGTGGGGTACCATCGCTTGGGAAGTACCAACGCTTGTACTGGGTAAAAGTGCAGCATGAGCGAGTTGCCAGCCTGGTTGTACACAATTGATAGCTTATAATTTTTTTTATCGACTGTGATGCCATTATCCGCTAGCTCGATCAATTTCGTGTTGTGTTGATTAAATACCTTTGTAAAGCCTGAATAGTACCCCTTTGGAGCCCATTCTTTGTATTCAGACCATGAGATAGAATAAAACTGTAGCATTTTATACAAAAATATAGTGGACGAGAATCCGATTAGTGCTGTACGAAGTTTGCTTTGATCTGGATGCGCTTCTCGCATCAGTTCACCCAGGGCAAGTGGAGCTGATAAGTTCGTAGGAATCTGTTGTATGCACGGTTGCAAAAATATCTGAGCAGATGACTTGACCTGTGTCCCGTACTGTTTGCTACCAACCGTTACAACTCCAACTCGTTGCACTGCCTGGTACATGGTTTTTGTAGAGGCTAGTGACTTTAGCGCGTTGATGCTACTACTGTCTGAGTTTTTTTGATCCGCAGGCATGTGCTGCTGTGCAAATGTGTAGTAGACAAGAGCGTTGTTGAAATGCTTTTGTTTTGCGTACATTCCTCCCAGCGCCTTATAAACTAGTGCAGTTTTGGTCTGTATATCAGACAGATCTGATTTTGAGGGTGATATTTTAGAGGAGTAGATGTTGTTGTTTGTTGTAACCAGTTTCTTGTTTTTCTGGTATGCGGCAATATTGTCTTGGTGGGCAATTAGAAGGTTAAGTTGTTGTTTAACGTTTTGAATAGTTGTGAGTGCGGTTTGTAAATTTTTTGGTGTGTTGGCGTTAGGGCTCTTTTGTAAGGCGTTTAATTGACCTAAAGCGTTGTTTAGATTTGTGAATAACGCATCGACGGCTTGCACTACCTTTGTATCAACGTTGGGTTGAACGAGTTGTTTGTAGTATAGAAGAAGAGGCTTCAACATAGCTTTTGTGTTGGCGAATGAGGCATCAGATACTTTTGATGTTGCCTGCAAAAAACTTTGAGCGATGTTTGTGTACATACTGATTGCAGGTTGGCGAGCTGAATTGTTGGTCGGTAGTTGAGCGGCTATCACGTAAGTTGCCATGCCTTTGCTAAGTGCCGTGTGCCATGAACTCAGCGCAGCGCTGCTGTATTGATTTTTCTTCGTTGCGGTGTTTGCCCATGATGGTGTGTTTTTTGCAAGGTTAAGACTTATTTTGGCTGCCGAAGTTGCCTTTGTCGCCGGTAAATCTTTGATGACCTTGTTGGTGAGAGCTTGATTGCTCAGTAGGTATGGAAGTGCGGCTAGATACCAATTCTGACTGTTTTTAATCTGACCGGGTATGTTATGTGCCCTTGTTGTGGCATAAAGCCCTGCCAACAGATTAGCAAAGTTAACAAAATTTGGCTGAGCACTGCTTGGTTGAGCAAACGGTATTACCAGAAGGCTTTGCACATCATGATCGTAGCTTGCCGAAGCGTTTCTTCCTGCAAGAGCAATGTTTTTAGCAATCGTTTCAAAGCTGTTAAGAGAGTTTGTGTCGCTTAGTTTAGTAAACGCATTTAGCATTGTTATCAGATTGCTAATGGTATTGACGGTTGCTTGGCAATCCTTGGCATTATTACTAGCATTGTTGTTTTGTAAGCTTTTAAATGAGGGAAGCATTAGGTTGGCATTGTTGTTGGGCTGTCCTTGTGCGTGGATTAAAAGTTGTGCAGCTTTGCTAAAGGCTTCATTTGCGGTGGTGTAGTTTGTTTGCGCCTGTTGTAATTTAGTTATCAGTTCTGTGATTGTTGATTTGTACCGAGTTGGTGAGACTTTGTTCGGTGGCAAAGATGACCCAAACAGTGAACTCAAAAGGCCATTCCACGATTTGTTTGTCCAAGCCTTAAGAGCTGCTTTGGCTGCTTCTAGCTCTGAGTTGCCGCTTTTTACCTTCTTTTGGGCTTGGGCTAGTTCTGCTGCCAGTTGTAAAAGTGGAATGCTAGCTGAGCCAAATTCTTGTGCAGCTTTGTCAAAATTTCTTGAATTATAGTCACTAAGTGCAGAAATGAGTGCAGACTTCTTGCGAGTGTAAAGTGCTGCATTGTCATCAGGTTGAATGTTTCTTCCGCTTGATGTTGGCTGCCCCGATAGGGTTTGTAAGTCTTGGTAAACGATTGATGTGGTTTGATAATAGTCGGCTATTTTTGTTGTTATAGAGTTGTTGGTGTCTCCAGCAATGATGGGGGCTTTATTTACGTTTATTTTTGCTTGCTCTTGTTTGATCGCTATGGAAATAATATTGATGTAGTTGTTGTATAGTTCATATCGTTCAGTGCCAGGCTTGTCCCCTGGAACATGAATTGAGCTGTCCCAGTGGGTTTTACTTTGGGTGTATGCTTTGGCTGCCAGGCTTAGGTTCTCATTTGTTAATGATTGCTGTTGGGCCAGATGTCGCATTATTAGCGCGCAAGCTGAAAATGCCATCTGATTACGAGGGTTTTGGTAAAGTTTACGAGCTTTTGCAGCATCAGAAAAATAGGCGGCTAAAGGATTAATTTTAGCGTCATACTGATTAATTTTGTTGATAAATTGATTAAATTTGGCAGTAGTTGCTGGATTTGCTCGTATAAGTTTGTTGTACTGCTCTTGAATCATTCCATTTAAAATGGAAATCAGCATAAGATAAAGTGCTGTAAGGCTGCTGCTGGTGTTATCGATTGATACAGTAACCTCGGCCTTAGGATGCTGATTGCTGAAATCTACAAGTGACTGGTGTAGCTGGGTGATTGATGTCTCAATATCTATTATTGCTTTGTTTATTTTTCCGTAATCAATTTCAAGGTTAGCTCGATCAACTGGCCCTAATTCGCTTAGGTCTACGTACTCCAAAAAATTTGATATTTGATAGTGATTTGTGCTTTTATATTTGGCGGTTAAATTTTGGGCATCAGTTGAATTGTAGTTTCCTAAGGCGCTATCCAGATACTTTTTATTATTTATTGTTTGAGCGGTGTTGTATTTTTGAACAGTTTCATATTTAGCTGTGCTTGGCGTTGTGTAGGTACCTTTGGTGGTATATTGTGTGCCATCGGGTGCTGTATATACCGGATTTGATTCGTACTTTTTTGTGGCTGGTGGTGTATAGCCACTGTTCGGATCGGTATAACCACTGTTTGGATCAGAATATCCGCTGTTTGGATCGGTATAACCACTACTTGGGTCAGAGTATCCACCGCTATAGCTAGAATAGCTGCTATAGTCTCCGCAAGTGGTTTGTGTGTTTATACCTAAGAGTGTGCACAGCAACAGTAATTTCTTCATCTATCGATCTCCTTAAAATTGACTTGTACTTAGCAATAGTGCTGTGCAATTTCTAAGTCAACGATCTAGGAGGTATAGAGTTTTATCCCTGTTCTACAACTCTGACTGTGCTGCCACGTGGGCCCTTGTGTATGTGGAAGTGGACCGGAAATTGGTCCTTAATGGCTGGTAGGTGTGATACGACGATGACCTTGCAAAAATCATCTTGAATCTTATAGATAGCATCCATTATGCGGGTTAGGCCTTGCTCGTCTTGCGAGCCAAAGCCTTCGTCGATGATGAGAGTTTGGAGTGCGGTACCTGCGCGTCGAGCAAGTAGTTTTGAGATAGCAATGCGCAGAGCAAAATCTATTCGGAACGCTTCGCCTCCAGAAAAAAGCTCGTATGGCCTGGTTCCCATCGGGTCCGAGACGACGATGTCCAAAGTCTCTTTTGTTCCACCTTTTTTGAGATCTTTTAGCGACTCAATGCGGATGTGTGTTTGGTTGTCGGTAAGACGTCCAAGCAGGTTGTTAGCCTCTTGCTCTATCTCGGGTAGGGCATCCTCAATAAGAAGAGCCTGGATACCATCCTTGGAGAGGGCACGAGAGATTGCTTGGTATTCGTGAAGCCCGCTTACCAGGCTATCAAGTTCATTACAGTTAAATGTGTTGTCTTTTTTGAGCTGCTCAATGCTGAGTTCGAGCCCTTTTTGCTCGGCCTGCTTGGTCAGGAGCGCTTGGTACTCTTCCAGCTTATCTTTTTGTTTGGTTGTAACTGTTTTTTGCTCTTTATCCAAAGCTTCTATTTTTTGTTGTACTGGCTCAAAACCCTTAACCAAAGTTTTAAGTTTTTTGATTTGATTGTTTTGGGATCTAATCTGTTTAAGTAGTTCATTTGTGCGCTTACGACGTTCCTCTTGTAGTGTTGATTGTTTCAATAATTCTTGCGAATCTTGCTCTGATTTTTCAAGCTTGTTTAGCTGAATGCCAAGCGTTTTGTAGGTTTCATGTGCGTTTGCGACTTTTGCTTGTTTTTTTTGTGCGGATTCTATCTGTTTTTTGAGCTTAGAGATCAACGCTGTTGGCTTGTTGGGCAATTTTTTTGAGCATGAATCATATTTTTTTTGCTCGTCGCTTAGCAGCTTTGCCTGTTGCTTAAGCGCTGTTGTTAGCTCTTTTGTCTTGTTGTCCAACTGAACAATTCGCTTGTTTATAATAGCCAGCTGTTGTTGTTCTAGATCGAGAGATTTTATGGTTTCGTGCTGATTAAGCAAAAGTTCTTTAAGATCGATCAATATGTTGAGGAGTCGTTTGTGCTGATGTAAAAAAAGCTTTTTTTCTTGTTCAAATTTTTTGTTTAAAAAACGTCTACGAGCTGAAGATAAATTTTGCTCACACAAAGGGCAACCGGTAGCATGTTTTGACTTACAAACGGACTGCTTTTTTTCAAGATCGGTTATCTTGGTCGTCAAGGTGTTTTTGCGGGCAACAAAATTGTGGTAAAAAGATCTTCTACGCTCAAACAGTTCTTTTTGTTGTGTGATAATGACAGTAAATTTTTTATCTTCTTTTTGTTTTTCTTCGAGATCTTTGCGCTCTGTATTGCTTTGTTCTAGCTCATTTTTTAGCCGACTGTGGGTTAGTGTTAGGTCGGTGATAGCTCGTTCATGCGCTTTGCGTGTTAGCTTTTCTTTCTCTTGTGCTAGCTCCTGTTGGCCTTGTTCCTGGTTGAACTGTTTTTCAAGTTCAAGTAGCTCCTGAGAGAGCTTTAGAAAGGTTTGGTGGTCCTTGTGAGCAGTCTGTATTTTTTTGTTGATAGATTTTTTTTGTTCTTGCAACTTGGCTGGTGTTTGGTGTGCTAGTGTTGCTTTGTGCACAGAGCGCCATGTTGCTGAAATTGTATTCCATTCTAGGCGTATTGCTTCAAGAGTCTGCTCAGCTTGCTCATGTTTGAACGTAATAAGCTGGCACTGCTGATAATCTTTATCAAGCTTCTGTTTATCCTTCGAGCACTGCTCAAGTTGCTTAACAATCGCTTTTTGCTCGCTCTTGTTTGTTTTAATTTGTTGTGCAAGTTCACTGTACGCTTGCAACGATTCTTGGCGCTTCTCTTGCTCAAGAACTGTTCGCTCGATTGAAAGTTCCATGCTTTGTTTGTGAGCTTGGTTTGTGCGAATGTGCTCTAGGCAGCGCTTACGGATAGTCTCGTAACGGCCAAGTCCTAAAATGGAGCCGATAAGTTGCTTGCGCTCTTTAGGGCTTTTTTTAGAAAACTGATTGGCCTGTCCTTGGCGAAGGAAGGCTGTGTTTGAAAACGTATCAAAATCGAGGCCTATGAGCTTTTTAATTTTTTCTTGGGTCTCCTTCATCTTGGTATCGGTCAAGGGCCGCAGGGTGTCAGTTTGCGTGTCCATGATGCCAAAATCAAGGCGAGTATGTGGTTTGCCGTATAAAAAAGAAAATTCTCGACGAATACGATAACGTTGGCTGTTGAATTCAAAATCAAGAATAACCATCATCTGTTTTTGCCCAAGCCGTAGAAGGCTTTGATCCGCCTTTATAGAGCCCATAGCTTTACGAGCATGCCCCCAAAGTGCCCAGGTTAGGGCATCAAGCAGTGCTGACTTACCATGCCCATTTTTGCCTGATAGGCAGATAAGTGGGTAGTGCGAAAAGTCGATAGTTTGAAGTTCTGAGCCGTAGCTCAAAAAATTTCTGATTTGTATACGTAAAGGGATCATACAAAAATTCACCTGTGCACTGTGCCGGAATGGTTTGCATTGTAACATGGGTGGTAAGGGTCTTGCAATTTTGCTTAGAGTGTTCGCAAATGTAATGTACTGGCTCTTTTCGTCAGTGTATGCTTTTGGGCATCATTGGTTTATACGACAGGAGTATCCATGCAAGACAAAATTTTTAAAAAATATGACATTCGAGGCAAGGTCGGTACTGAGTTAATTATTGATCAGGCCGATAAGCTGGGCAAGGCGATAGCATTCTTTTTTAAAGATCAGATGCCAAAGTTAAAACGAGTTGCTATTGGTTGGGATGGACGGACACATTCTCCTGAATTCAAAGATCTGTTGATTGAGGGATTGCGGGCTAGTGGCATTGATGTGCTTTCAATTGGTTTGTGTCCTACGCCTGTTCTGTACTTTACAACACACATGGAGCCGGTTGATGCTGGTCTTATCGTAACTGCATCGCATAATGGGCCAGAGTACAATGGCATAAAAATTGTCTTGAATAAACTTACGGTCTGGGGTGATCAGGTTCAAAAGATAAAGCAGCACTTTAAGAATGGTGATGTTATTGACTCTGTGGAATCGGGTAGCCTGGAGCATACAGAAATGATTCCGCGTTATATTGCGTGGATGAGGAAGGAGTTTACGCATCTTGCTGGCTTACCGGTAGCCTTTACAGTCGATTGTGGCAACGGTGCCGCTGGTGCTGTTATGCCACAACTTGTTAAAGCTTTTGATTGGCCAAATGTTCGGCTTTTGTATGAAGAGGTTGATGGTGCCTATCCTAATCATGAGGCCGATCCAACAGTTGTCCAAAACATGCAAGATTTGTGCGATATCATGATTGCTGATGGCAATAGGTTTGGTATTGGTTTTGATGGTGATGCCGACCGTATGGCTGCAGTTACAGAGAGTGGGCGCCTTGTGCTTGGTGACGAGCTGCTTGCGCTCTTTGCTCGTGACCTTCTAGCTAAGAATCCGGGTGCAACGATTGTTGGTGATGTAAAATGCTCGCAAGGATTAGTTCAGGTTGTTGAAGAATCTGGTGGTACTCTACATTTTTCGGCATGTGGTCATTCACTCGTAAAACAGGCTATGCGTACAACTAATGCATTGCTTGGTGGCGAGTATAGCTGCCATTTTTATTTTTACGATAGATTTTTGGGGTATGACGACGGCTTTTATGCGATGATGCGCCTTGTTGAATTGGTTTATCAATCCAAGACGACGTTGAATGAACTACTTTCATTCTTTCCAAAATTTGTAAGTACGCCTGAATTTCGCCTTGTATACGAAGATAAAGATCTTCAAGAGCTAGTTAAGTGTGCTGGCGATTCTTTGCGTGAGCGTTTTGGTGGGGCAACAACAACTATCGATGGTGTTCGGTTGAAGCAGGGCAATGCGTGGGGCATTTTACGTGCTTCTAACACTCAGCCAATGCTATCGTTGCGTTTTGAGGCGCCAACGCAAGAAGAACTGGATAATATGAAAGTTATTTTTGAGAGAACGCTTGATCAAAAACTTGGCTCTGGATGGTTAACTGGCGCGTAGACTTGGCAGCGCTACGCTTTTGATTTACAATGTGATCTGAGGTGGGCCCGTAGCTCAGGGGTTAGAGCAGTCGGCTCATAACCGAAAGGTCCCAGGTTCAATTCCTGGTGGGCCCACCAAACGTCCCTACTTTTGGACGATATTCCATAGCTGATTGAGAGGCTTGTATGCAAAAGCATCCCATTCATAATTTTATAGCGCTTGTTGAATTTGATCGTAAGTTGACTGACCTTGAGCGTTTGATCAAGCAGAAACAGGACGACATTATTCAACTTAAGGAGAAGCATGATCAGGCTGATCAGCTAGCTATACAAGCAAATCTATCTATGCGTGACACGCAGAAAGTTGTTGATTTCTGTGAGTTGCGAGCTCGTGATCTTGAAGCGAGTGCTGTAGAAAAAAAACAGATACTTGAGAACGTTACACTACCTCGTGCCCGCAGGTCTGCTCAGCTTGAGCTTGACCATATTCATCAAGAGCAAGAACAGAATGAGCGTAAGATGATTGCATCATGGGATGGTTTAGAGCGTGCGCGTGTAAAAGTTGTAGAACAAAACAAATTAGTGGTCGAGCAGCAAGATAAAGTTACACAATCTGTAGAAGCGGCTGAGGCTGTTGTCGTGCAATTTGAGCAGGACTATAAAGATCTTGATAAAGATCGACAGGTTTTGGTTGACAAGGTTCCTGAAGAATGGCTCGAAAAGTACGTTAGCATGCGTGGTCGAGTTGATAATCCAGTTGTACAGGTTCAAGGCCAAGCTTGTGGTGCATGTTTCTTTTTACTTGCCACACCAGATCGTATAGCCCTACAAATGAAGGCATTGCGACAATGTGGCAATTGCTTTAGATTTTTGTATCATCAATCGTTGATTGAAGGTGACCAAGAGTCTGGGGTTGAACCTGAAGATGAACAGGAGAAATGATGGAACAGCTCGGGCTTTTTGATGCTAAAGATGGCGACAGTTCGTCTCGTAAAGCATCGGCTTGGAAGTTGTTTGTAGATGGTGCATCACGAGGTAATCCTGGTAAGTCGGGTGCAGGCGTTTGGCTTACAAAAGATGCTATTGATGTGGTTAGTAAGGGATTTTTCCTTGGTAAAGCAACTAACAATCAGGCTGAATACGCGGCTCTTTTGTTGGGTATTTTTTTTGCCATCAAAGGTATGCAAAAAGGTGATAAGCTCGTTATTTACTCAGATTCGCAGCTAATTGTGCGTCAACTTATCGGGCGGTACCGAGTTAAAGCTCCCCATATTATTCCATTATATCAACAAGCTGTTTCTTGGCTTAGTGATATTAATTACTCAGTAAAGCATGTACTACGCGACAAAAATACGGTTGCCGATAGGTTGGCCAATGAGGGAATTGAGGCCAAAAATCCGCTTCCTCGGGGGTTTGTTCTTCCCGTTTCATCTCCATAAGTTTGGGACCTATTATTATTCGACTTAGTCTTGGACTTCTTTCTACTTGTTCGTTATTTTTTTTGTCTGGTTGTGGTGGCGCTAAAAGAGCGGTTAAGCCTAAGCCTGCGACTGTGCAAGTTGCTGGATACAATGATAATCACACCAAATTTAACGAAATAAATCCTGCTGTTTACAAAAAATCGGTTAAGGTTCGTGTGTTGATGGACAGGGTCGATCAGCATAAAAAGACTACATGGAGCCTTGGTGTTCCTGGTGGCTTTGTAGTACGTGATCCTGAATCAGGTCGTGTTATTGTCCGCTCTAAAAAATATAAAGCAGAAGTTAAAGTTGGATCAGGTAACATTTTTGTAAACGGTCATAAAATCGACCTTGATAGCGTGTTGGTTGTACCCAAAAAAGATAAGCCGATTACTTTTAATGGAACGGTATATCACGGTGCATTTTTGGCAACTAAGGCTAAGGAGCGAATATATCTTATAAACGTTGTTGATCTTGAGGACTATCTGTTCTCGGTAGTTCGATGGGAAGGTTGGCCGGGATGGCCGCTTGAGGTGAACAAGGTATTTGCGGTGGTATGCAGAAGTTACGTGTTGCACAAGATGTTACTAGCTCGTAGGCTTGGCGTTCCATATCACATAAAAAATTCCAACATACATCAGACTTACAATGGGACTCATAAACATGAAATTGTGAGAAAGGCCGTTGAGCAGACCAAAGGAATATTTTTATCCTACGATGGGCAACCGATCGATGCGATGTACGACGCCTGTTGTGGCGGTGTAATACCTGCAAAAAGTGAGATGGTAGACCTAAAAAAGGCACCTTATTTAGCACGTAAAAAAGCTTGTACATTTTGTAAAAAAAGTCGTCTTTATCGATGGCGACAAGACTATACAGTTACACGATTTGAAGCGCTGTTTCAACGATTGAGACCAGGATCGGGGCATTTGCGGGGTATAAAAGTTTGTAAGCGTGATGGGGCTGGGCTGGTTAAAGAGGTGCGGGTTGTTACCTCCAAAGGTGCATACAATCTGAATGACCGCGAAATTTATTCGCTGTGTAAACGAATCAAAAGCTTCCACTTTAATGTGGGCAAGTATGGTAAGGTTGTCGTCTTTAAGGGACGAGGGTACGGTCACCACATGGGCGTCTGTCAGTGGGGAGTTCGGCAGATGGTTGAGGAAGGGTGGCACTATCGATCAATCCTTGCCTTTTTCTACCCAGGCGTTCAATTTATGGAATTGATGCCGGTTGATTGACGCTGAAATTGATAAATAAATGGAGAGAAATTTATGGCTGGTTACAAAGGACACCTTGCAGCAGGTACCATAGCATTTGGTTTGACGTTTGGACTATTGCGCTCGGTCTGTCCCGGTATAGTAATTCAGGTTCCTATTGCTCTTGTGCTCTGCTTACTTGGCTCACTATTCCCTGATATCGATACAAAGAGCCAGGTTCAGCTTCTTCTTTATAGAATTTTATTTGTTTGTGCGTTACTGCTTTTTGTTCTGCGCTATTTTTGGCTTGGAGCATTGTTGGGTATTATCTTGACCTTGCCTCTGGTTGTGCACCATCGTGGCATTTTCCATAATCTTACTTGGTTAATTTTGGGCTCGTTTGGATGCGCATTTTTGCTGAGCTCAATGTTTGCGTCGCTTAAAGTGCGGATTTTTACGAATACGGTTTTCTTTGTTGCCGGTGTTGTCAGCCATCTATTAATGGATGTTGGACTTAGACGTATTTTTGACCGTCGCTAAACGGACCTGTCTCGGCGTAGTTTTAACGTAGACGGATGGTATACAAGGGATTTTCGTAATCTTCTTTATACAAATTCAATAAAGTGTTACCGTTTTGAGCTTTCTTTCTTTCGAGTGTTTGTAGAAGCTTCGAAATGTTTTTATAGCCATGCTTGTCTGCATACTTAGTAAATTTATTTAATGTTGGTAGCTTTTGTGGGGTATTGGTTAGATCCATTAGCTTGACCGTTGATGTATCTGGATTTTTGCGTGGTATACAGCCGGCAAAGCAGCGTGATTTGCCTTTGTGTACTGAAAGCACCGAAATAAGACGGTTATCTGGGTCATATTTTAACCATCGCAGTTGATGGCATTTGGGATGCTGTTTGATTGTTGCAATATCGATAGTTTTGTTTGGCGAAATTATATATGAGTTGTTGTAGCTGCGATTTGTATTCAAAAATATTTTATTGTTCGTGATAAGTATTTTGGGATTCAGTGGCGCTTTTTGATTTGGCAATAAATAGTACTTTGTACTTTTAAATGATAAAAGCAGACCAATTAGTGAATTTTTATCTAATGTTATCCATCGAGGCTTTTTTTGTTGAGTCGTCATGGATTGTGGGCTTGAGATAACACAAAAAATTAACAGCCACGGTAACCTTTCAAAATATTGATGCACTATTCTCGTTCCTTTTATACGGTTACTTTTTCTACTTAAAGTTCATTAAGTAGCTTATTTATTTGGAAAGGTTAGTTGCAATAGTACTAGACTGAAGTAGTGTTTATTTTTTATGTATTATGCCAATTAAAAGAACAATGCTGCTTGCGGTAAAGCCGGGCAATAGTGGTGAAAGCGTACTTGGAACGAGCGGCCACAAGCCAGAAATTAATGCGCCTGCAATAATTGAGATCATCGCCGTGTTTGTGGTAATACGATTGGTGTAAAGGCTCGCAACAACCAGTGGGCCAAAAGCGCTACCAAGGCCTGACCACGCATAGTTAACTAGCTTAAAGATCGAGTCGGTGTTGTTAAGAGCTATCAGGTAGCCGATCAGCGGTAAAAGGATGGTTGTTAAGCGGGACGCTTGTAATAGTTTTCGTTGTGAGGCTTTTTGGTTAATAAATTTTTGATAAACATCGCTAGTTAGTGCTGCAGCCGCAACGATGATTTGTGTGTTTAGGGTAGAAATAGTTGCAGCTAAAATTGCACACAAAACAAAGCCAACAACAAAGGGATTGAACATTGCTTGTGACATTTGTATAAAAACAAGTTCAGGGTCGGCCAGGTGTTTGCCAAAATAGGCTAGCCCAACAAGACCGCTAGTGATCCCTGCAAATAGGCAGATTATTTGCCAACTAATACCAACAGCTTTTGCTTTATTAATGTTTTTAGGGTTATCGATGGTCATAAAATTTATGAGGATGTGTGGTTGCCCAAAGTAGCCGGGACCCCAACTAAATAGTGTTGCGGCAATGGTTCCAAGAGTTGCAACACTCCAATCAGGAATTAGTTGATTTAGGCCTTGTCCAACAGTTGCAATAGGGAAGCTGCCTGTTTTGAGGCTAAAGAAAGCTTTAATGGGAACTATAACAATGATGATGAGTAAAAATAGTCCCTGAAATAGGTCGCTCCAGGCAACAGCACTTAGGCCTCCAAATAGAGTATAAATGAGGCTTACTGCGATACCTGCGCTCATACCAAGTCTGTAAGGAATGCCAAACACTTGGAATAGTCGGCCAAGCGCAACCAGTCCGGATGCGATGTACATTAGGAAGAAAAACAGTGAAACAATGGTGCTTACAATTTGCAGGCGACCGGTTTTGTCTTTTAGTTGATGAGCAAAATAAGACGGCAGCGTTATGCTTGATAAATTAGCGGTTGCGAGACGCAGTTTAGGTGCTACAAAGTGCCAATTGAGGTACATGAAGACAATTAGCCCCAGTACAAACCAGGCCTCGAATAGGCCTCGTTGGTAGATAGCTCCAGGCAAAGCTAAAAAAAGCCAGCTGCTCATGTCGCTTGCTTGTGCCGATATCGCTGTTACCCAGTAGTTGAGCGATCGATTACTAAACAGATAATCGGATGCGCTATGTGTTTTTTTGTAAAAATAAAGCCCTGTTCCAATAAGAAACGTTGCATACATAAAAACAGCAATCAAAATATCCATGTCATCCTGACTCTTGTATTAGTAATTTTATTAATATCTTAAAGATAGTCATGAACCGCTTGAAGCGCAATGTTAAAGGCATAGTGTTTATGGTTTAGGAATTGCAATGGGGTAACTGGATGGTATTCTGAGAATGAAATTGTAAATTATTTATTGCAAAGGAATCAACAATGGTTTGTGTTGGTAAAAAAGCGCCAGATTTTTCTTGTCAGGCCGCTATAAAAGAAGAGATAGTTAATGTAACACTTAAAGATTTTGATGGTAAATATAAGCTTATTTTTTTCTATCCACTAGATTTCACTTTTGTATGCCCGACTGAGTTGCACGCGTTTCAGGATCGTTTGAGTGATTTCCAAGATCGCAATGTTCAGGTGTTGGGTGCTTCTGTAGACTCAGTTGATTCTCATCTCAAGTGGCTACAAACACCCAAAAATAAGGGTGGAATTGAGGGCGTTAGCTATCCGTTGCTATCTGATGTTAGTAGAGCAATTATCCGTGATTACGGAGTGCTTTGTGACGATGAGAACGTTGCATTTAGGGGTATGTTTTTACTTGATAAAGATAATGTTGTTCAGAGTATGCAGATCAATAATCTATCGATTGGTAGGAGTATTGACGAGGTTCTGCGCCTGATTGATGCATTGCAGTTTGTTGAAGAACATGGTCAAGTTTGTCCTGCAAACTGGTCAAAAGGTGACAAGGCAATGACGCCAAACGAACAGGGTTTGAACGAATATTTTGGTGATAGCTCTTCATAGAGATATTTTATAAATAGATTGGCCGTGAATTTGTTGAGTACAAATTCACGGCCTGTTTTTTTGCTTTGTTCAGCTAATTATCGACGGCCATTGATCAGATTATGGAATGAGTATAAGTTCGATTGTGCCATCTGCGAGGACATATGAGCAAGTTGTGCTTGCATCTGTTCCATCTGATAGGCTTGCGATTGTACAATTGCGCGATGTATTGGAGCTAGTACTGAGGCAAGATTACCTAACTTAGCGATAATTGCTTGGTAAGTATTGAATAAATTATCTGTACGGACAATGCGTCCATTTTCAAGCCGTTTTTGAAGAAAGCCTTGATATTGAACTAGTCGTTGCATTTTCTCGATAAGGTCTGGTGCAACGGTCATTAGTGGCCCTTGTACACAGGCAACCAAATTACGGTTAGCATCGGCAGGTCCAAGATTATTGGAAGCCGAACATAGTTGAGCATATGTTTGCAAAATATAATTATACTTTTCGTATGCATTGTGCAGGTAGGTATCAACTTCTTCTAATGCTTGGTAGTTACTTAAGCGGTCAAAACGTCGCTGTTCTCGTACTTTTAAAAGCCAAGAAACACCGAGTACGTTTGCTGCAACTTGGCCAGCACACAAGCATACAACTCCGCCTGCTATTAAGAAACTAGAAAGTTCTGAGCGTTTTTTGTCAAGGCTGAAAGCCCATTCTGTTTCTTTGATGATTGCATAAATATTTGCGACTGTGCCGCCAATTCCAGTTGAGATCATTCCTATATCCTCAACAAATTGAGGAACAGGTTTTGTTTGTGGAATTATTGATACTGAGGCTGCTAATACAGCTGCCAAAAGGTTTTTACGCATAATTTATCCTTGTTATGCTTGGTTGTTAGTTTTGGTTAGTCTTTTTTGTAGGGCAACCATGAAGGCTCGTCCCTTTGCCAGGTTAACAGTAAGTTGAATAGTCGCGTAGTACAGTCCATTTAAAGGATGCTTGATAGATTCGTTTGAGGCCTGAATAATGCCGACGATTGAAATTGCCTTATCTGTCCAATAATTAATCTGCCGTTGTAGAAGATTAACTACCTCATCCAAGGAATATCCTCGATGCGCACACAGGGCGACAAAGCCTTTTAATGCTTCAAAATCATGATCTTCAAGTGCTTGGAATAGGGGCTCATAGACGGACGTTGTGGCTAGTAGTAGATCATATGTAAGATCTGGATCAAATTGCTCTACAGGTACATCACGATTAGCAGTTTGTTCTGGATGTGAAACTGTGTTCAGTGTATTGCACAAGCACAAACAGGTGAGTGCTATGTAAATAAATTTAGAACGCATACCACAAAATCTCCGGTATTTTACCAAAATTATTTTAGACTACTTCTAGAAAAATAGTACCAATAAAGGGCTAATTGAGCAATAGGGACGATCGTTTAAGTAGTTCAAGCGCATCGATATCAGCTATAATTTCATAAGGCCTGTTTGGTTGGACGCTGTATTTAAATATAGTGAGAGTAAAGGTATAATTTTAATATGAGTTATGTCTTTATTCGGAGAAGGTTGATGAAAGCGATTAATTTAGAAGAAAAATTAACTAAATTTGATGAATATTGGAGCCCGCGTATTGTGGCCGAGGTGAATAATCATCAAATTAAGGTTGCCAAGTCTTTGGGAAGTTTTGTGTGGCACAAGCATGATGATTCTGATGAGATGTTCTTGGTTATCAAGGGTAAGCTTATTATTGAGTTTCGTGATCGAAAAGTGACACTCAATCCTGGGGATCTTTGTGTTGTACCCAAAGGTGTGGAACATCGACCTGTTTCACCTGAAGAGGCCCATGTTTTGCTTTTTGAGCCCAAGGGTTTGCTGAATACGGGAGATACAAAGTCTGATCTTACGGCGGATAATCCAGAGTGGATCTAATAGGGTCTCTTTAATAAAATACTACTGAGAATATGAAATGGACCGGCCAGCAATAATATTATTGCTGGCCGGTTTGTTATTTGTTAGACGTGTGTCATCCAGTAATGTGCAGTTGAACCAACAAGGGTCAAAAATGCAGGTATCTTAATGAACCGGAAGCCCCACAGCTTGTAGGCAAGGTTGCAGACTGTTATAGCAATTATAACTGGATATCCGACCATGATAATTGGTTCTGAAAAATTCAGGATTGCAGCCAACCCAAGGTGCGCCGGAATTAAAGTTGCAATGGTGCCGATTGCTAGCGAAGCTGTGTAGCCTAGTCGATTTCGTGACAGGTCTCGATCAATATATTCGGCAAAAACGGCGGCTAAGGCAATAACGGTTGAGAAGCAGGCCATTAGTACGGCTGTGGCAACGACTAACGCTCCGCCGTGTCCCATGATGCGCAGAGCAACGCCTGCAAAAATAGTATCACCGGCTAGACCTGAACCGTACCAAGCTCCTAAGAAGCTTAGACCTACGTAAACAAGTCCCAACAGAACTGCACTAATTAAGCCGCTTTTTAAAGTTACAATTGCGCGTTGATGAGGAGACTCTTTTTCTGGGCTTGTATCGCGTAAAATCTCGAGTATTATAGCTCCAAAAAATATCGTACCAAGCAGATCAAGTGTTTTGTAGCCTGTAAGAGCTGAGCTTACAAAGTTGTCCAACATTGTTTTGGTTGTTGGTAAGTAGTAGCCATGGCCCAAGATTCCTTTGGCGATGATAATACTCAAAGAGATCAGTAGGAGCGGGGTTACAACTTTGCCCAAAATCTCGACAATGTTGTTTCTACGGTAAGCAGCAGCAAAGGTGATGCCCATAAATATGATGCTAAACCAAGTTAATGATAAAGCTGGAACGAATGGCTGAGTCATTGAGAATGCAACGGTTACAATTCGTGGCATAACAATGAGAGGTCCAATGATGAGCATGCAGTATAGAATCATAAAAGAACCGGTCCCTTTTCCGAGTCTGCCAAAAAATTTATGATAATTCCCATCGAAAAAGATCATACTTACCAGTCCTAACAATGGGAGCAGAACAGCTGTTAAGATTAGGCCAGTAACTGCGATTCCGGTGTGTGGTCCAGCTTGTAAACCAATCATTAATGGGAATATTAAGTTTCCAGATCCAAACAACATTGAAAATATTGCCAGGCCGGTTGTTATTGCTCGTGACGAAAAGATTTTGTTCATGATGTAACCTATTATTGTGATAAAAAGGACAATTTATAAAGACAAGAAAAATATAGTAATAAATTATATAGCGCTCAAACGAGCACGAGATTCACAGCCCAAACGGGCATTACGAGCACGAACATGCAAATGGAGTAAAGGGAAATCAAAGATCGGAAAGATCTTTTAGAAAAATTAGTCTGACAAGTGTAGTCAGGCATGGCTATTTCCTCATTAGGCTTACGATATACACACATTATGTGTACATACTATTCTTGCCTATTATTATAATAGGCCTACATTGGTAATGCAAGCTGATTGATCTAAGTAGCTTCTCGTGCCTACACGAATAAAGGAACCGCAGATGAAATATTCATACATTATTCCCTTTCAAACAATACAAAAAGCAGATCAGGTCTCGGTCGGAGCAAAGAATTTTGTTCTTGGCAAGATGCGACAGGCCTTAGCCGATCAAGGAGTTATTGTTCCCGATGGTTTTGCTCTTATAACAAGAGCGTATCATGAGCATATACAGGAAAACGGTTTATCAGAGAATTTTGATCTTCTGGTGCATGCTCTGCAAGAGACTAACGCTCTAAAAAATATTGCTCGCTGTAGTGACGAGATTCGTGAACTTTTATGCTCAGCTCCTTTGCCGAAAAAAATACGTACAGAGATCGAAGTTGCTTATCATGCTCTAGGAGAAGGTGCTGTTGCGGTTAGATCGTCAGCTACGTTGGAGGATGGGCTATCGGCCTCTTTTGCGGGGCAGCAAGAAAGCTTCCTTGGTGTGCAGGGTATTGATAGTGTTTGTGAAGCGGTTGTAAAGTGCATGGCATCGATGTTTACTGCGCGTGCGATTAGTTATCGTAATAACGTTGGCGTAGGACATCATGACGTAGCAATGTCGGTTTGTATTCAGACGATGGTCAAGGCAGATCAGGAGAGCTCTGGAGTTGCTTTTTCGCTCGATCCCGAAACTGGTAATCAAGATTTTACGATGATTAATTCTTCGTACGGATTGGGACAAAGTATTGTTTCTGGACTGGTTAGTCCCGATGAATTTGTGGTACATCGGCGAGCCCTACAAAAAGGGTTCTATCCGATTGTTAAAAAGACTTGCACAGATAAAAGTCAGAAAATTATTTGCAAAGATGGGGCGTCGGTTAGCGTAGCTGTTGGCCCAAAGGCTCGCTACAAGTTTTCGATTACTGATGAGCAGGTAATCGCTGTTGCTAATGCAGTTGAGATTGTTGAATCCTTCTACGAGTCGCTGGCTGGCAAACGAGTTCCAGTTGATGTTGAGTGGGCATTCGGCCCAAAAAATCAGCTTTTTATTTTACAAGCTCGACCTGAAACGGTGCATGCGCGTGACACGCGTCCGGTCTACAAGCGTTACAAATTAAATATGGAAGGTGCCAAGATTGCGCCGATTGTCTCAGGTCAGGCGATTGGTACTCACATTGTGCATGGTAGAATTCGTAAAATTGCCTCTCCAGATGAGGCTCGTGACCTGAATAAAAATGACATTATTGTTACAAAATCAACCGATCCTGATTGGATGCCTCTTTTGCGTACTGCTGCTGCTGTGATAACTCAGCACGGGGGGCGCACTTGCCATGCGGCTATTGTAAGTCGCGAGCTTGGTATTTCGGCCTTGATTGGTGTACATGATGCACTATCCGCACTCAAAGATGGTCAGGATGTGACAATCGATTGTAGCAAGGGCGCTCTTGGCAATGTATATGAGGGACATATCCCCTTCTCGTGCGACAGCTACAGACTCGACCTTAATACTAAACCTAACAAGCGTATTCGGCTCAACATTGCCGACCCTGATAGAGCGCGGGCTTTGGCCAGATTACCAGTTGCTGGTGTTGGACTTGCGCGTGTGGAATTTATTGTTAGTAATTACGTTGGTATGCATCCCATGGCTGCTGTTGACCCTGACAAGCTAGATAAAGAAACGCGTGAACAGGTGGAGCAGCTGACGCGAGCATATAAAGATCCTAAGACCTATGTTGTTGATAGATTGTCACAAGGAATTGGTACAATTGCAGCAGCATTTTACCCTAGAGAAGTGATTGTCCGTTTGTCCGACTTTAAGACAAATGAATATCATGGATTGCTTGGGGGATCATTCTTTGAACATCATGAAGAAAATCCTATGATGGGCTTGCGAGGAGCTTCGCGTTATATCAGCGACAGCTATCGATTGGCATTTGAATTAGAATGTAAGGCAATCAAGCAAGTACGAAACGATATGGGTCTTACTAACGTAATTGTGATGGTTCCGTTTGTAAGAACGTTGAATGAAGCAAGGCAGGTTGTTGAGGTAATGCGCGAAAATGGCCTTGAGAGAGGCAAAGATGGGTTAATTTTGTACATGATGTGCGAAATCCCCTCAAACGTGTTGTTAATCCGCGAATTTGCTAAGTTTTTCGATGGTTTTTCGATAGGGTCTAACGATTTAACACAGTTTACTCTTGCGGTTGACCGTGATGAGGCAAGGCTGGCGAAGTTGTTTGATGAGCGGGACCCTGCGGTAATAGCCATGCTGCGTATGGCTATAGCTGGAGCGCATGCTGTGAATAAGCCGATAGGTATCTGTGGTCAGGCTCCTTCAGACTTTCCTGAGCTGTTTAAGCTTTTGATGGATGAGTCAATTGATACGTTTTCGCTAAATCCTGATGCTGCACTTGAACGTACAATCAGCTCTCACGGTTAAGTAATAGATTTTATTTTTTGGCAACAAAAAGCCCCCGGTGCCATTACGGCATCGGGGGCTTTTTTTAATTTGTTTATCGTATCTAGTGATATCGATATAGATTAGATTTTATAAAATAGCGGAGGAACAATTTTTGGCTCCGTTTACTTGTGTACTTTAAGACGCTACCTAGCGTTTTTTTACATTTTTTACCGAATATACCGATTAAGAATGACGATGTTGCGGATAAAACTCGTTGTTTAATAGAAGAAGACTTTGATTCGTTTAAATCGGCTTGAGTTGTAAAATAATATGGACCTTTTTCTGTTTGTGTCTTTACCGATTTAGATGAAATTTGTTTTTTAGTTGATTCACTTATTGCTTGTGCTCTATTTTCAAGATTTTCATTATGATTGCGCTTAGGTTGTATGAGGTATTTTGAGGTAGACCAAGTCGCCATTGGATATTGTATTACCTGAGGCAATGGACCGGCTTCATTAATTTTCTTACTTTTTTTCATAAATTTATAGGCTGTATAGCCAGCAGCAACTAGAGCTGCGGCACTAAGCTTGTAGCCATGCTTGCCAGCATGTTTGTAAATTTGTTGACCTAAGTTGCGTACAGTATTATTTTTGGGCGCAGATTCGATATTCATTGTGATCATACTGATTGCTATTAATGTAGTAAGATACTGTTTCATCACAACCTCCTGTGAATGTAGATAATAATCTTATACTATCAATACTACATTAATATTACAAAATGTCAATAAATTGGCTTGATTGTTCAGAGCGAAGTTTATTTTTAAGCACAGAAAAACCCCCGGCGCCGTAATGGCATCGGGGGTTTTTTAGTTTGTTATTAAACTAGCTGTTTATGCTTGAGGAATAACGTTTACAATGTCAGAAACATTGTCTACAACCTTAACAGTCAATAAATCTTTAATTCGAGCTAAAGTTTTACCTTTAAGACCGTTAATTTGAGTTAAAGCTTTACCGTAAAGACCGTATTTGTAAGCGCCAATGGCAGCGATTGCTGTGACAGCTGTACCAATAGTAGTTTTTCTATACTTGTTGCAGAATGATACGAGGCAACGTATACCACGGTAAGCGGTATAGGCACCAAGAGCACCAGCGCCAATAGCTACAACTGTAGTCTTTGGAAATTGCTTAGCAGTTTTAATTGGGCTTGTTTTATAAGCATTCAGCATAAGCTTTGCGCCTTGCTTTGAGAAAAGATTCCCAATGAATGTTTTTGATCCAGTGAGCTGTTTCTTAATGGCTGTCAAAGCATTTTTTCCAAAATTGTCATAATCTTTAGAAATATTGCTTAAATTGAAAGCACCAGCGCTTGATATGACCATACTGGCCGTGAGTAGTGTAAGAAGATGTTTCTTCATTTTTAACCCCCTGAGTTAATGAATATAATCTAACATCTACCACTAATTCTGCAGAAATAGTCCAAAATGTCAAACTGGGCTAATAAAAATACAGTTAAGTTGCACTCTGAATTAGCTTGCATGGCAACCACTAAAATGTTGATTGTGGTGTGTAGACTCGCTTGAATGTTATTTGTAGCTTCAAGCACGGAGTATGGTTGCGTAGAAGCTGAATGCGAATCAGCGAAGTATGGCTTTGTGAGGCTGATAAATCGATAGTAACTAAGAGGCGAATGGGATTATACAAGCGAGCTTCATGTTAAAATCTAATGTTTGTTATGAGGAAGAATTGCGTATAAAGAAGGTGGTTAGTTGATAATTCGCTTACAGCTTTATTGGAATGGGTAGAATGGTTGCGGCGAAGTGCAATCGCGTCGTAGTAAAACGTAGATGAATTAACATAAACGGACCTGTCGAGGCGAAGAATTAGCGTGGGCGGACCTGTCTCGGCATAGTTCGAAGAACGTAGACGGATGGGCAATGAAAAACCCCCAACGCCGTAATGGCATCGGGGGTTTTTAGTTTGCTTAAAACCTGTTGTTTTTAAAACTCGTTATGTACGAGTCTCTATTTATTGATTCTTTAGAATCAATTTTATGGTCTTATTGTTTTTTGCTACAGTGTTTGTAACATTTGTTATGGTTGGCTTGATAGCATTCATAACTTGATTAACAAGTTTAGCATCACGCTTATCTTGAAAGTTAGCTATTTTTGAATATTGGCTTAAACCATTCAAAACGTTGATTGCAGCTTGGGTAGCTTTACGATCAGCTTTCTTGGCCTTACGACCAGTGAATGACTTGAACAAAGTAGCAGGCTTTTTAACAAGCTTCTTAAAACCGTTACGGTTCAAGTTACCTGTTTTCACAGCATAAACAATACCAGCAGCAGTTGCTGCAGTAGCTGTTACACCAGCGATGTACTTACCCTTGTGGGTTCGTAAATGCTTATTCAGACCACTCAATCGAGTGCGAAGACTCTTCTTTTCAGAAGTTTTTTCGTTTTGCTTGACGTTGTTAACTACAGCTTTAGTAGATGCATCAACTGTCTTGTCTTCAGACTTAGTCTTCTTTGCAAACTTTGCTTTAAGACCGTCTATAGCTTTACGAACGAAATTCTTCTTTTCAGAAGTTTTTTCGGTATATTCAGCTTTAACAGGTGTAATAACAACTGGGGCAGATGCATTAAGTTCGGGTGTTTTGTCAGAAGACTTAGCCTTCTTTGAAAACAACCTTGTTTTAATTGATTTTAGACCGTTTAAAGGATTACCAACGTAACCTTTTTTAACAGTAGCTACACCAAGACCAAGACCGGCGATACCAATACCAGTGTAAACTGGATGCGCTTTCATTTGCTTTGCGGTAAACGTCAAACCAGTATATTTACTAGCGAGCATTAGGCCGTTTTTTAATTGAGCTTTTGAAGGCAACTTGCTAGCAACATATTTAGTTGTAGCATTATAAGCATCTTCCAGAGTGGCATGGTATTTTTTAACACCAAAATAAGTACCAGAACCAAGAGCACCAACAACGGTACCATATGTAGCAGTAGTTTTTAGAATTGGTTTAAGACTAGATTTGTTTGAACCTGAGCCAGCTTGTCTAGATCGGAATCTGTTGGCAGCTTGTTCAGCTCTATGATCGCGAACTTTTTGGCGACGCTTAGCTTCACGATTCTTGAAAAATGTCTTAAGTGGGTTAGTGAACGCAGGTGCGCTCATTACAACCATACTGGTTGCGAGTAATGTAATAAGATGTTTATTCATTGTTAACCTCCTGAGTTAATGAAAAATAACTAACATCTACTATCAATTCTACAGGAAAGCGCCAAAGTGTCAAGTAAAATAAATAAATAAATGATTAAATTTCATAGTGTAAATATTTTAATTATTGTGTGATGTAGTGCAATAAGCCTATTGAGAGGGTTGATGGGGGCTGGTTTGTGCGCGAATGTGCGTATGTATATAGTATGTATGGAAAAATTTGAGTTTTGCGTGATCTGCCTTTAGATGAGCTTCTGTTAGACGGGATTCTTGTATATACGAGGATGATTAGTATTTGCTATATACGAACTACGTTCAGACCATTCTTTGCTTTATGAGCTGTATTGAACATACAGACAGGTATGGCTGCGTTTATATTATTCTGCGACGATTCCTTGCTCTAGGATGTGCATGAATTGCGCTATGACTACGGGCCCCCTACGCTCTTAGAGTTACGAATAGCGTGCAGGTAGGTTTAGTCTTGGCGACAGTTGCTTATAAATAAGTGGAAGTGTTGCGAGTGGTTTTTAAGGAGTGTATATAAAAACCCGCCCACTTTGCCACACAGGGCATAGAAGGCGGGTTTTTTAGTTTACTGGTAAAAATTACCGTTGGTTAAGCTTGGTAGCTTTAACCGCGGTATTTTTGATCGCGTTCTTTTTTGTCTTGTTTTTTGTTTGCGTAGTACTTTTTGTATGCCAAAACAGAAGCGCCAACAACAACCGCTACCAAGACTACACGGCATGCAACTGAGTGATCAGCGTAGAATTTTTGAGCTTTGCTGTCTTTCCATACGCTAGCTGCTTTGCTAGGAAGGTAACCGACAACGCTTGTGATGTGCTTTTTGGCGCTTGTACCAGCTGTTTTAATTTTTTGTACAAATCCTTTAGAAGCTACTTTAGCTACAGGAGCCTTAACTACAGGAGCCTTAACTACAGCAACTTTAGCTACAAGAGCTACAGGAGCTTTAACTACAGGAGCCTTAGCTACAGGAGCTAAGTCAGCAGAACTGCTTCCCTCAACAGCTTGAATACCAAAAACTGAACCTGCTACTAATGTAGCCAAAAGAAATTTATTGACGTTCATAGAAATATTACCTTTCATCTATGCGGCATTAAAAATGCGTATCTATTTTTTCTACACGTCTTCAATTTACCCTAGATCAAGAAAATGTCTACAGCCCGCAGTAAACTTTTTATGGACCATGTTCTATTGTCTTACTCGGGTTATACAAGAAGGAGTCGGTTGAATCTATTTCCTGTATAAACTTCTTTATTACTGTTGCGTAGGCTGGGTTCTGAAGGGCTGTTCCAATAATAGCCTTTATCCACCCCAGGGGTGTTCCGATGTCGTAACGTACACCTTGCATTTTATAAGCAAAAACGCGCTCGTTGTGGTGAATCATGTCGTTTATGGCATCGGTCAGTTGCAGTTCTTGCGTTGCGTACTGCGTCATGCGATCTAGTGCATCAAACACTCTATGTGAGAGGATGTAGCGCCCAACAACAGCTAAATTTGATGGAGCATCGTTTGGGTGAGGCTTCTCAGCAATTCGGCTTATCTGGAAAAGATTTGGTGTTATCTGTTTTTTGATTCCTATCACTCCGTAAGAGGAAAGGCACGATCGTGGCACTTCTTGTACAGCAATGATGCTAGCTCGTTCTTGCCTGGTAACACGCATTAGCTGTTCTAGGACTGGAATTTTGCTTTTGCAGATATCATCAGGGAAGCTCACGCCAAAATATTCTTTGCCGATGTGATGCTTGGCAAGCATCACCGCATGTCCCGTGCCTAGTGGCTCGGTTTGGCGTACGTAACTGAATGTTGCCGCTTTAGTCAATTTATGAACGGTAGATAGAGCGTTGCGGGCGTCATGCTCCTCTAGGAGCGCCTGCAGGTCGTCTTCACGGTCGAAATGATTGGCAATTGCTTGTTTGCGTTTTGAAGTTATCACGCACACAAGATTAATTCCGGATGCAATGCTTTCTTCAATAACATGTTGTATAGCTGGCTTGCGAATAAGTGGGAGCATTTCTTGTGGTATTGCCTTAGCAAATGGCATGAACTGGGTACCCAGACCTGCCGATGGGATAACCACCTTGGTAATGTCCATGTGCTCCCTTTTTCCTTTTTTGTGCGGTTTATACCGCCTTTTAGCCGAATTGGCTTAAAAACTCCATTTTTCCTGTGTGCAGTAACCGGATGTCGTCGATATGATATTTTAGAATGGCCAATCTTGAAAGGCCAAATCCAAATGCAAATCCTGAGTATTCATCAGGGTCTATGCCAGCGTAACGTAGTACATTAGGGTGAATTAAACCTGCTCCAGCTGTTTCTATCCAGCAAGTTTTTTTGCAGACACTGCAGCCTTTTGTGCAAAATGGGCAGCGAATGTCTATTTCTACACCGGGTTCCACAAACGGGAAGTATCCAGGCCTGAGGCGCACTGTAAGGTCTTTACGACCAAACAAAGCGTTTAGAAATTTACGAGCAGTTTCGAGTAGGTGAGCCATTGAGATGTTTTTGTCTACGACAAAGCCTTCTGTCTGCATAAAGACGTAGTCGTGTGATGCGTCGGTAGCCTCGTGACGGTAACACCGTCCAGGAGCAACCACAGCAAACGGTGGCTTTCTGTTTTTGAGCGTATGTACTTGAATATTTGAGGTGTGTGTTCGTAGTAGTTTTCCTGGCAAATTTAGCCAAAAAGTGTCGTGCATATCGCGAGCTGGATGGTCTTTGGGTATGTTTAGACCTTCAAAATTTATTGATTCATCTTCGACTTCTGGGCCATCCAAAATCTGGTAACCCATCGACAAGAATATATTTTGAATCTGATTGGTTACATGCGTGTAAGGGTGTAGCCCTCCACGATGATGCGCACTGGGCTTGTAGGCTGTTACGTCAAAAAACCGTTCTTGATTGTCTTGTGAATCTCGTGCTAATTGAGCCAGATTGTCTTTGCGGTCATTAAATGCTTGTTGCATCGACTGCTTGAGTGTATTTAGTATGGGCCCAAATGTTTTTTTTGTTTCAAGATCAGCAACTTTAAGTTGCCCCATTACTGAACCAAGTTTGCCTTTGCGCCCAATAAAATTGATGCGTACAAGTTCAAGCTCATCAAGACTTTGTGCTTGTGTAAGAGCTGTCTCAAATTCTGTTTTGAAAGAATCTATGACTGCTTGTGTAATGCTACTATTCATAGCTTGAAACCACGATACTCTTAAAGGGTTGACCTCTTTTGTTGATAAAGTTTTTACCAACTTATAACATCTTCTTGTCAGACTATCAGAGGGTTGCATGTCTGACAAATATGAGCAACCGAACGAGACCCAAGAGTGGCCAGGTTACAGCTATGACCAATTGAATAATGGTTGACAATTAATGGTGTGTAGATAGGATATAGAAATGTCTACCTTTGATTAGGTGGTATTGTTGCCGAGGTAGCTCAGTGGTAGAGCACGAGCTTGAAGCGTTCGGTGTCGTAGGTTCGATTCCTACTCTCGGCACCATTCTTTGCGTAAAGCTTGGAATGGCTGATCAACATTAGCCGCATGTAAATGTGTCAGGGCGCGATAGCCGCGCCAAAATGTAATTTATAGCATGGCTCCACTTCTTCGACAAGCTGTCTTTGTCCAGCTGTGTTTAATTATGCTTTGACTTAGGGTAATGTTGAACGAGCGTATTCTCATCGAACAGCAAATTAAGGGATTTACACATGAACAAACGTTCCTATAGTCTTTTTTTTACACTTTTTTTTGTTTTCAATAATGCCTTGAGCATTGATACTGTTGCCATCTATCGGCCCAACATATCGTACGTAGCTGATAGTATAAGTTTGCCTGCGCGCATTGTTTCTTTCTTGGGGCGAGCGGGAGCCTTGTTAGGCTTAGGGTCAGCAGGTTCATTTATTGGTAATCAGATTGGCGCTAAGCTTGGTAATGGCGCGTATAGCCTAATTAAATTTGGACAGGAGAATGTCCAGGAAATCGAAAAAAAGATTCAGAAATTGCCATCAAGTTCTACACTTGCTTCGGAAAACTCTACAGAGTTGTCGATGTGGGATAATGCGCAGAAGGTGGCCTTAACTGGCGCACAAAAGGGTGAAAAGGTCATTAAATTTGTCCATGATTGGCATCTTGATCGTGTGGCCGGTGGACTCATTGCTTGTGTGATTGGTTATTCTATTGCCAAATCTTTGGGTGACGTGATTGCTGGGCAGCGGTTTGCGCATCGGCATTACTGTCACCTTACAGAGTTAATCGAAGAATATTTTGTATACATTACAATTACGCGAGTAATGGCCAGTGCGTTTGAGTCTGTAAGTGACCAGGCATTTAGCAATTGGGAGCGACGTTCTACTACGCGTGATTCAATACCTGACGTTGCATTTGATGTTTTTAATCGTGGTGTTGTTGGTCAAAGATTTTGTCGTTTGAGGGACCAGCATGACGAACATTTGACTGATACTGTGCATAAATTAGGTTTTTCTTTTTCTGCCGATTCTGAGCACGTTGTTGACATTGTTGACTGGTCTCGGGGCGCTGTGCGTCCGGTGTTGCGCGAAGAGTTACGAGCATTTTCGTTGTACCATCAAAGCATGGTAAGTCTTGCTCAGCAGAACATTGATCCGGCTAGAATGGCCTATTTTGCCAATCACATTGCCCAAAGAATTGCTCGCCGTCTAGAGGCTCATCTGTGCAGAGTTCGTTCTGCTATCATTGCTTCTTACAGATCATATCGATTTGCAAAATCTGTAGATTCGTTGTGGCCGTTTGCCTACATGCGCAGCTCGTACCACGAGGCTATGAATAACTGGATTGACTAAAATATCATCACAATTCTTGAGCTTGCGAGCCCAAAAGAAGTATGATCCTGCAGTTGTAGGGAGCTCTTTGTTTGGGGGCCTAGGGGACTGTGAAGGGATATCACGGGGCATTTATTTTAGCGATCATTTTTGTACCGTACTTATTTTGTATGGACTCAAGTGGTTGGGTTACGGTTGAAAATCCTAATGATGTGCAAAAAAAAGTGCAAAAAAAGAGTTGTATTCAGCCACCTAACACTGGTTGTTGTCTGACGCGTTTTTACTTTTCTGATAACAATAACTATCCAGTTTCGATTAGCTTTATTGGCCTGCCAGGCCATCTTAGCTCAGAGCATTTAAATACAATACTTCCTGTAAAGTTACTACCTTGCCTGCTAACTAAGCAGGGTGGTCGTCGTTTGAATTGGCCTAAGTATATGAATGTTTTGTGGTCAAAAGTGATTAACAAGCGTTCTACTGAAGTCCAGTCAGTTAAAATATGGTTTGATGGAGGATTGCCTAGTTTAGAGCATCAAAATGCTTTGTGGCCCAGCAAGTTTACGCTTTCTGCTAAGAGGAATGGCGCAGTCGTAAAAAATAGCCGCTTTCAGGAGTTGACGTCTCAGGAATTACAATTTGCTCGTCCGGTGCTATATGAAAGTACTACGCAACGCTCTAAAGTTGAGCAAAAGCGTTTAAATGCCAAACGTGCAGGAATTAAATTTTTAAATTTTCTCGAAAAGTTTGAAAAAATAACTGGAAGATCCATTGAAAAATCGAATATATTGAGCTCATCTTTGCAAAGTAACAACATAAATTTACAAGGTGTCGACCGTCTCATTGGGGTGAGTTATGAGTCTTGCTGCAAGGCTAAAACTAAATTTATGGATGCAACATTTAAGTATGTATCTGAAGGTGGCTGTGATGAGGCGATACGAAAGCGGGCTTGTTTGGCAAGCAAAAAAAACAATGATCTTTGTACTGCTATAGTCGCTAACCGCACCGCTTTAAAAGAACTTCAAAATCCGTTGCCCCTACAATTTAAAACATTAAACCATTCGTATACATTAGCCCGCAATGCACTCAAAGAGCTAGAAAATGTTAAGAGCCTTGAGGCTATTAATAATAACCACGAACGGCTTATTGATTACAGGGTTAATCTTGAGAAAGGCTACTTTGCGGTTAGGTTTTTTGAGTTGTCTGGGGCTTTAGAGAAAATTGTATTAACAAAAAAAGATCATGATTCTATAGAGAATGTTTGGAATTGCTTACGATCAAATCTGGCAAAAGCGCCGTTTAAAGCAGAACCTCGAGGCATTCAGGGGAAGACAACGCTTGAGAATGCGGTGCAAGAGCAATGGTATAAAAAGCTTGTCAGACAAAAAGTAGCATGTGAGAATGAATATGTTTTGGACAATATTTCTAACAATAAGAATGAGGCTTTGAGTGTTGAGTGGAGAGAGGTGTGCGATAAAATCAAGAAATCCCGATATTTTTTAGGGAAAAAGCCTAAGGTTAATGGGGTAGGGATGGACAATAAAAGTTTATCTGAGGCTAGGTGGAAAGAATACGAGAAATTTTTTTCCAATAGCTGAAAAGTAAAAGATGAGTCACAAAACTGTTGATACTAGTTTGACTTGCACACTAACTTTACTACATTGATAATTTATGGGGGAATTTGTTGGTGTAAGGAGCTTGTTAATGAAGCAGCCAAAGCAACGTCACAGTCTTGCGTGGTTCAAATTGGCTGAGTTTGTGGCCCGTGGAGAGAAAGAACGTGCGCTTGGTATTTATCGGTTACTTTCACATTCATTAGAAGAAAAAGGTCTGGCATTTCAGCTAGAAGCTGATCTTTTACGTTCTTTTGACGATCAAGTTGCCTTTGAGCGTTACGAACAAGCCGCTTACTCTTTTGCCAAAAATGGCTCATTAGAAAAGGCGGTTTTTTTGTATGAATTTTTATTATCCGAACAAGGCCTTAATAAGCAGCATCTAATTGCTCTTACTCTTATGTACGACGAGCTTGAGCTGCGATTAAAGCATCTATGGACGGTTTCTCGGCTATGTGTGTACCATTTTAATCGTGAAAAAGAATGGGAATTTGTTGAACGTTGTTTAGAGTTGCATGCTACAAATTTGAGTCAGCAGGATCGATTTGATGTACTCGGTCAGGTTGCACTTTGGTACGCTCAGAATGAGTCAGAAGATTTTACGGTTCAGTGCACGGTGCTTGATCGGGTACTTGATCTGTGGATCAGCAATCCGACTGAGGCCAGAGTCAAAGGTTTAATGCATTCTTTACAGGTAGTTAGCCCACGTCTTTACCAGCATGGTATGAATCGTCTTAAATTACCCCATGAAGAAGATTTATCTGAACGGGTTGCAAGCGAGTAAACGTTTGGTAATTGCCCAAAGAGCTGGGATGATAGATTTTTCTCGCAATTGTATGATTGCGTACTCTGAACATGAGAGCATAAATTTACATGTTCCAGGAGGCCCTAATAAGGGTCTTATTCCTTCAATTAGGGTTTGAGCTACCTTGACAACTAATCGCATAATATTTTGCTAACAAGTTGTTGTAACTGAGCAAACGTTAGTGCTGGAATTTTGGGTTTGGTAAAGATGGCGTAATCAAACGAACCTTCATGTACATTCAGATCAAGCATAATATGCTTTAGCCGACGACGTATCAAGTTCCGTTTGACGGCGTTACCAACTTTTTTAGATACAACAATTAAAACGCGCCCGTTGCCTTGTGAGGCACGGGCACGCTTAATGTCGAAATATTCATTACGCTTTAACAATCGAGTTGTTCGTATAAAAGGACGAACTTCTGATTCTTTAAAGCTTTTGATTTTCAGTTTCAGTATTTACGCTCGTATCGATTACGCGCGAACTGCAAGACGTGTACGTCCTTTTGCTCTGCGGCGATTGATAATCTTACGCCCATTACGTGTTGACATGCGTTTAAGAAAACCATGTTTACGATTACGTTTGATGCGTTTTGGCTTAAATGTTACGGACATGCCGACACACCTCTATTTTGTTCTTTGGCTCGTATAGCTTATAGTAACTTACTTATCCAGTGTACGGCCATTTTTTGCTTTTTACAATCTGTTTTTACGGATTGATTTTTTCTAAGTAACGTTGGGCGTCCAGGGCGGCCATGCAGCCACTACCAGCGCTGGTTATTGCTTGACGGTATCTATAGTCAGCAACGTCACCTGCCACAAATACTCCATCAGCCGATGTAGTCGTGTTATTGGTGACTTCTATGTACCCATATTTATCGAGTTTAAGCTGCCCTTGAAATGGTTTGGTGTTGGGTGTTAGTCCTATTCCCAGGAACAGGGCGTTAGTTGGTAATTGTTGTTCTTGACCAGATTTTTGTCCAACAATTGTAACCCCAGTGATGTGCTGTCCGTCGCCATGAATCGCGGAAACGGTATGCTCGTATAGAATTTTTATTTTTGGATTGCTTAGCACGCGTTGTTGCATTGCGTGTGATGCAGTGAATTTATCAAGAATATGTACGATTGTTATGTTGTCGGTGAACTTGGTCATGAATGAGGCATCTTCCATGGCTGTATCACCACCACCCACGATGATAACCGTTTGGTCTTTGTAGAAGGCTCCATCGCATACTGCGCAGGTGCTTACTCCTTTACCCCAGTATTCGTTTTCTCCCGGGCAACCTAGGCGCCGTGGTGTTGCACCAGTAGCAACGATAACGCTGTTGGCTTGTAAGCTTTCTTTGTTTGTCGTGACTGTTAACGGCTTCTTGGAAAAGTCGACAGAAATGACGGTTTGAGCTAGCATTTGTGAATCAAAACTGAGGGCATGCTCTCGCATGTTGGCCATTAGCTGAGGGCCCATCGTCTTGTTGCTACCAGGCCAGTTTTCTATCTGGGTTGTGCCCATGAGCTGACCGCCAGGCTCTTTACCTTCTATGACAACTGGTTCCAAGCCTGCTCGTGCAGCATATATCGCCGCTGTTAATCCTGCTGGTCCAGATCCAATAATCAAGACGTTGTGCACGGTTTTGTTGGGCATGTAAGCCTTTATTTATTTTTTAGGGTACGAATGATCGAATTTAAGATTTTTTCTCGTATGCAATGTTGTCTTACAAGCTCGTGAGATAGTGTGTGTTCTTGTTGGGCAACTTTGCTTTCTGGCATGTCAAAATAAATCAGCTCTTTGGTTCGAGGTCGCTGATGAAGCTGTATGTATAATTTTATATCTTGATCCGTTGCGACAGCCTCAGATGTTTTTGCTATCAAGTCGACGATGTACTTTTCTTGTAGTTGTTTTATTGCTAGAAGTGTCACCATCTCTGCAAATTCTGGATGTGCTTTGTATACCAAGTAATCAGGGGTTAGAATTAGCTCGTCAAGAATCACCTGTTTTTGGCGCAGTATGACTGATGAGGGGATTTCTGGGGTGTAATTAGTGATTATGGTGTGCAGAGCCGCTTCTACGGTTTCTCGTCGTTGTGATATATCGTTGCGGAACGAAAATATTTCAGCAAGCTTTGAGCGCAGCTGAGTGTCAGAAGTTAGCTCAAAATGTTTTTTTAAATCTTTCCACTCGATGTAAGCTTCTGGAACGATTGTTTTGATGGCTACCTTGTAGGTATAAGGAAGTGTGAATTGCGATGAAAGGCTGTAGTACTGGAGGCTTGGACTTGCGCTTACAAAGGTTTCACCTACTTTTTTACCAATAAATAGTTCTCGTGTTGCAAGGTCAGCTTCTTCATAACCAATTTTGATCCACAAGTCGGCTTTTTTGTTTGTTAGTACAGCTTTGCCTTTTTCGTTGGCTAAGGTAAGTGTAAATCTAACCCAATCGCCTTTGGCTGCAGGTTCACATTTATATTTTTGTGTATTTTCTACTTCCTCTTGTATGCAATTATCAACCTGTCTATCGATGTCTTTGTACTGTTTTCTGCGCGGTGCGCGGAATGGAAGCTTATTCCAAGCATCAATTTGGATTGCATTTGCAGAAGAGCAGC